>Ga0196889_1000275_pt1 | contig 16315 bp, 39 predicted proteins | sample VirMetDEL_Nov_12_FD_166415 | JGI IMG/M metagenome (GOLD analysis project Ga0196889, IMG submission 166415) | Aqueous microbial communities from the Delaware River and Bay under freshwater to marine salinity gradient to study organic matter... | ecosystem: Environmental > Aquatic > Marine >...
CAGAGTTCTTTGCATCTAACACTTACGTTAATGCTACAGAGCATACTATTGCATCTAACGAGTTAGAGAATTCTATTAGAGACTTAAACGGAAGGTACAAGCTTGGACAAACTGTAGTAGGTGACTACATTAAGTTTGGGATCACAGATGACTTTCCGGTTATGCTTGAGAAGATGTTACGTCAATCTCCAGTGCATAGTGGTATATTAACTAAGAAGGCTAAGATGGTAGTCGGTAACGACATCTCTTACACTGATCAGTTCCTATCTACCAATAAGTCTAAGGCAGAGCTTAAAGCATTCCTAAACCACTGTGGTGGAAATAACAAAGGTATGTATGAGGTATTGTCTCACGCAGCATTCCAATACGAACACAAGGGTGCATTAGCATTGTATGTTCGTTGGAATAAGGAGCGTACAAAGATAATTGAACTTAAGTCTCTAGACCCAAAAGGAGTACGTGCAGCGACACCAAATGATAAGGGTGAGGTAACACACTACATTATACGTAGAACGTTCGGCTATGGCTCTAATTCTGTACAGCACAATGAGCCTCGTAAGATTAAGGCATTTAACAAGTTTGATAAGAGCGGTACTGAAGCGGTTCTATATGTGGCTAACCCTTACTCTGGCAACCCATATTACGGTGTACCTAACTATATCTCCGCTTTTCATTATATTGAAAGTGACTTTTCTTTTGGTAAGCACATTAAGAACTCTGCTGAGAACGGCTTTACGCCTAAGGTATTAGCTACCTTTATTGGCAGAAATATGAGTAGTGAGCAGAAGCGTGAAGAGTACCTTAAGTTTAAGGAGTCTTTTACAGGAGCTGATGCAGATAACTTTATTGTTTCCTGGGTAAAGAAAGAAGAAGATGCACCTAAGTTTACACCATTAGATGTATCTAACCTAGACAAAACAATAGACGTACTATCAAAGCTTAACGATGCTAAAATACTCACTGCCCACAACGTTACTTCTCCTACTTTATTTGGTGTTATGGTTAGTGGAAAATTGGGAGGTACTGGAAACGAATTGGTTACGGCTTACCAAATTTTTAGAGCGACTGAAACGCTACCTAATCGAGAGGTTTTATTAGACTCGGTAAACAGAATCTTAAGCACTACAGGTTACGATCAGATGAACTTAGGTATTGTAGAGGAAGACATTAACTTAGAAAGCATCAAGGGTGCTAACACAGAAGACGTATAATAATGGTTGACGTAATTTTCATAGACGATAACTACCTGTACCAAAACTTCCCATTGCCGAAGCGTTTGGATCGAGGTGCTCTACTAGCATTAATCCAATTAGAGCAGTACACATCAATACAAGATTTATTGGGTAGCTGTCTTTATGAAAACATTGAGGCTAAGGTAGTAGCACAAACACTATCTACTTCTGAGCAAAAGTTATTTAAGCTTGTTAAGTATGCTTTGGCTATGTATTCTGCGAAGGCTGCGATTAGTGTACTGAGAACAGCTACAGCAACTACAAAAGCTGAAGAGCGTAAGCAAGACCAATATATTCTAGATACTATATCTACTACTATAGACAGTAAGGTTGCTTATATTAGAAAACGCATTACAAACCTTATTCTTGAAAATCCAATACTTAAGGCAATCGCTACAGCCAATGGTTGCGACAATGACTTGTTTGATGCAGATGATACCTACCAAGGCTCTGTGTTCTACCCTCAAGATGGTGTCTCAAACTCGGAGTGTGAAGGAGGAGTAACATACATACCATAATGGACGGAACTGATATCAAAGTATTATTGCTGAATACTGCAACTCTAGCTATCTCTTTCTCACAGATTGAGAGCATACTAAAGCTTGTCCTATTGGTAGCTTCTATAATATATACAGTACAACGTTCACATAACTTATATAAAAATAAAAAGGGGAACGATTAACGTCCCCCCTTCTTATTGCAAGTACCATTACAGGTACATTCTATTGGTGCATATTCGCACCAGCTTACTTTACTTTGGTTCTCTTGTCCACGGTTCTTACTGCGAAGTACCCGCCTATCACTGTTACGCTTACTAGCTCCCATAATCCAATCCATCTCTCGTTAACACTACTAATACCAAAGCCTTCAAAGAAGGTCATAAGCACCAGGAATATCATAACGGTTGCAAGGGTTAATGGTCTAACGTTCTTACTCAGCCAAGAGTCAGTAAGGCTATCGGCCTGCCAACGTTTGGTAATCTCTTGTTCTATGCTTTGACGCACAGCTTCTTTCTCTTCGGGTGTAGATACAAATCTATCTACCGCATTGGCAACTGCTTCCACAGCTTCCTTCGCACCCCCTGTAAAAAGTTTTGTTATTGGATTTCCCATAGTTAGCTACCGCAGTTTTCACACTCTGGATTATCAATGGAGCATTGAGCGTTATTGTTCTTTTCGTCATTAGATAGTTCGTCTACGAAGTCAGCGAACGAATCGCTTACATCAAAATCATTTTTCATTAGTAGGTCCAGATTACATCTTCATTCTTACTAGGATCATCATCAACGTGGATAAAGTTTTTAGCTACACCAATGCGATCAAATCCTGCTTGAAGAAGAGCATTAATAATAATATATTTTTGTCTTGATGTGGGTGCGTAGATATCTACTGCGTGTCCAAGAGTATGACTTGAATTAGGAACTCCACCAACCTTTTCATTATGTTCGGGGCTTCTGTATCCGCTTGTAATCTTAAAACCAACTGCCGCAATCTTTCTTGCTTGTGCTAATTTGTTTAAGAATTCAACGTTCATATGTTTGTAGCTTCCCGCTTGGTCGGGGGAATCAAACTCACTGTACTCAAAGTACAGGTGAAAGTCACTGTTTAGATTCTTCATCATCTTCTATTTTTTCGTCCCAATAAATAAACACCCACTCGGTCTTAGAATTTACATTATTCATTGACAAGCTTCCTGTAAGATAGCTCTGCAATAAAAGCTGTATAAATAGCGTATAAGGGATTAACTCCAAGATAAGCATACAAGAGTAGGCTACACCAGAATGAGAGGCACAGAACGCAGTTAAATGGCTTAAAAGGCAATAGTCTTTCCATCACCCAACCATAAGGTTCAAAGATGAACAGAAATGCAAACATAAATCCTACTGAGGATACTAAAACCCAATCGTTATAAATCTCCATCATAATTTCTCACTTAAATAATCGTCTTTAGTGTACTTAATTAATTTCTTTACCTTGTAGCCTTTTTCTACAACGTAAATATATCCTTTATTTTTTTGTCCGTAGACATCCTTCCATTTTAATCCAGTGATTTTATTATACATTGTGGAATAAATCATTGTGATTATTAGATTGGCGGCACTCTTGTCCTTCTCGTAGTAGTGTATAAATTTCTCACACACTCTCATAACAGCATCGTCTATAAGTCCTTGACGCAGCTCGTTATTACCATTAGTAATAAAAGAATAGCTTACGATTTCCTCTGCTCTACGCAATATAAACCTACCAAGGGCATTAGTTATTGCTCCTTGTTCTAGGGATTTCTGAGCCTCTAACTCAATTTTTTCCTTGTCGTACCTCTTCTTCAATTTGGTCTACTATTCTGACAATGTCAAATAGATAATCTGAAAGCTCTGAGGGCTTAATGTTGAGTTCATAGCCCAGGCGTACCAAGGTAATCTTTTGCTCTCCATATACCAACCGTCTGATTGTTTCATATAACGATATTATAAAATCAGCTTCAGAATCTGTTATCTGATTGTATGGTTCATCAATTTTCATAAGGCCTAATAGACATTGCTTTGTTAGGATCAATCTCAGCTATCTTATCTATAAGCGCATTCTCAAGTTTGTATGCTCTATCAATTTCTTCTTGAGTAGACTCTGTTCCTAGATTAGCAAACAGCACGGCCATTTCGTGGAGCAGTTCATCGACTTGCATCTTAATCATCTTGCAAGTTCTATAATTCTTCTGGTTGATCATAAGTTAAGTTTTTGCAAATTACTTTACATATGTATTGGTTCTTGTCAAGGTTCTCGTCAAATCTTAACGTAACCCTTTTGTAATACTTTGGATTATCATCCGGTATAATACCTTCAGAAACGAGCGTATCTGCAAGAAACTTTGAAACAAGAATACCATTGTCAATATCAAGACGAGAATTGTACGTGATATGTAGCTCAATACCCTCGCAAGTAAATCTGTCATACTCGTCCAAAGCTTTAAGGCAGTGTTTTTTATAGTCATCTTTGAATTTTTTTCTCTTAGCCCAGTGACCACCCGCATAGATTTTATTGAGGCTTGGAGGCTTAGGAAGGTTTAACTCTATCTCAGTAAATGTTTCCATTACTTGTACAGTTTAGCATCTTTTATATGCAAATATCCTACCACCTTATCAATGAATTGTCTTTGATTAAAGTGTGAGGTTTTAGGCATACCCCTTGTCTCCCAAACAGGTTCTGGGAGCTTGGCAAGATTAAAGGCGTAGATGCCTTGTGGTGTTTGAGAAATGTAGATAGGTACAGTAAGAAATTTCTGTGCCCTATGTATAAGTTTATCGTACTTTGCTTTCTCTATTAAGAGTTCGTCATAGTGCTTATTTCTGCACTTGAGTTCTATATCGCATTCGTACTTTAGGGAGAAACAATCGTAGTGATTGTATTGACCTTCAGACCAATCAAGGTCTTGGATGTAGTTATCCTTTAGATGTAGAAAAAGCTTGTCTTCATTCTTCTTCCAGCTCATTACCCTTTTCTTAGAGCAATCTTTAGTAGGATCAGGTATCCTATCAAATCTTGTACGGTGTCTTCCGTAGCATCAGTAATTCCCTTGCTCTTGATACGCATAAGCTTATCATCTATTCTAGCACATAAGCTCTCTACGGGATTCCCCTTTGAGAAGATACCTACGGGGTTAAGGGCTGAGTCCCCGTAGGCAGCATTCTTCTCTAAGAGTAAGTTTGTAACTTCCGTAGAAACTTCGATTATTAAATCTCTTGTTTCCATTTTATAAAGTTAGTCATTATGATCTAGTAAATCAACATCTATCTTATAAATCTTATTAACATTATCCTTTTGTATATATAACCTACCATTAGATGGATTAAAGAATATATATCCAAAGCCCTGGTCAACGCCTGTATAATCAGAGATATCAACCTTGTACATATGCTTGTTAATAGATATGCTTCCGTTTTCGTGAACCTCTATCTTCTTAGCAGAAGGGACATTGAACTTTAAATAAGCTCGTATCAGTTCAGCAAAAGCCTTTCTTCTATCACGAATTAGACTGTGGGTAAGCGAATTGTTTTTTACCATCTTTGGTGTACTCATAATATCTATTTGTTAGTTTATCAAAATACATAGTTACCTTTCCAAGCTTACCTACAATTTTAGGTTTAGCCTTTACAACTGTGATCTCAACTTGGTTAGGTTCGTAAGGTATCCCATTACCATCTTCTAAACCAAAGGGACATCTCCATACATTGATTATCATCATACCTTTTCTGGACCACTGCATCCCCCCGGCTATGTCATTCATAGTAGGTTTATCTACATAGGCTACGCCATTCTTATATTTAGCCTGTTGGTGTTTAGTGTGTACGGTAACAATTGTATGATAGTTCTTGTCACTTGAATGCTTACGCACCTTAGTAAGTATCTGTCCAATAGCGATATCATCTCTAACACCTTGACTAACATCTGTCTTAATCTCTGTGAAGGGATCGATGAAACATCCATCTATCTCTACAAAGTAGTCTTGCTCTATCTCTTCTACTGCCGTATAAAAACCCTCTATGGATAGGTCTTGAAGACCACTATCTACTATATAGAAGTGTGAGTTTATAAACTCAAATGCTTTCTCTGTCTCCTCATCTGTTGCAGTCATTGTATCATTAACCAGGAATGGCTTCCTTAGATACACCCACAATAGTTCAGCGAAGACCTCTGTTGGTGAGCCAGTCTCTGGCGAGTACACTGCCCATTTCCAACCCGAATATTCTGACAGATTCATCATCAGTTCAAATCCAAACTGAGACTTGCCTTGATGTGCACCTGCGTATATATATGTGGTGCTACCTTTCTTCATAGAGTATTTATCAAAGAGTGAATCAAAACCTGTCCACTCTCCTTTCTTTACTCCGTCTTTTCTCAGCGAGGTCAAATTGCCCTTAACCTCATTTGCTGTGTATACAAACTTACTCATACTCATAATTACTCTTCTTTATAGTGAAACGATTCTCCTAATTCTTTTATCTCATATATTTTAACGACACCAAAGTTACTGATCTTAGCACCTGTTAGTCCGTTCCTGGCCATAATCTCTATAATAAATTGTGGGTCATTGTTCATCATCTCAAGCGTTGCAGCACGAGACAGAAACTCCACATCCTTATAGTTATTTGTATAGCTATTCCCTCTGTTCTTACGCCACCCAATTCGGGCTTTGTAATGATAAATCATCTGTCCTTTTCCCTCACTCATATCTATCTAATTTATCTTTTATTTCTTTACATAAGATATATTCCCTTCTTATTATATACGCTGACATAATCAGAACTAATACTAATACTATCATTTCTCTTTAGTTTTAAAGGTTAATAATGCCAATAATCTGTAATACTGGCAAAAGTTAGTTTTATATGTTGTTGCGTATGATTTGATTTCTTTTCCCATCATTATATGCCGCAGCATCCTTTTATGGTGGGACTTCCCATCATCTCATTTGATTTATTGCGTATTGCGATTTGAGATATTTTACACTTTGAGTGCTTTTCATTTTACACTTTGTCACACTATTACCTTACTTATGTGACAACATTGTAAGGTTTCACCCTTACTTTGTGTACCATATCGTCAGGTTTTACCCTTACTTTGATACATCTATAGTTAAAGAAGGGGGGCATTGCCCCCCTACTGATAAATAAATATAGAAAAATGGAAATTAGAAAGGTAAATCAGTGTCGCTATCATTTACAGCTGCTGCACGAGGTTTCATCTCACCTTGCAACTGGATATATTTACCACCATCACGCTTGTCCTTGATCTCTAGGTTAACCCAACCCTTGTCATTTTTAGCGTTTGATAATACTTCAAAATCTTGTGGGCCTAATGCCACCTTAACGATTTCACCATACTTGGTGCTTACTACGTTTGTTTTTCCAACGAATACTTTGTCGCTCATCTTAATTTAATTTAGTTACTTGTTATTAATTCTTTTAAATGATTGTACCTTCCTTCCAGGTACACGTACTTTTCATACAGTGCATTAATCTTAGATGATATAGCCTCCTCTGAGAAGTCCTCGTAGGTAGCTATAAACTCTATACACTTTTGGAAATACATCTCATATCTTCGGTCAGCTAATCTCTTCTTGTGACCTTCCATATAAGAGGATACCCCCTTCACATCGGTGTTGGTAATACGTGAGATTTCCCTCACACCAAATCCGTAGTAGGCAAGTACAGCACAAGACAATGCTCGCACCATTACTATGTCCTTTGTTTTCTTTGAACCTACGATATCTGCTATGCTCTTTCCAGAGACAGAAGCACAAGCGTGTAGGATCACATTCTCTTGATTATTAAAGTTCGCCATATCTTACATTATAAGGGTTAAATTCTTGGTTGAGAAAAAGATTCTCGTAAAGCTCTATTGATTTATCAAACTCGTATTTACCACCGTTCAAAAACTCATCACTTGCTTTGAATATTCCTACCTCATAAGGAAACTCTTTCTCTACAACTAAGAAATAAAATTCATCCACTCCAAAGATTTTACTATAAAGATAAGCTTGTTGATTGTACATCATCCACTTCGCACTCTTTCTAAAATCATCAAGAGATTTAGCAGTGGTCTTTAAATCTACTAGGTAAGTCGTATCACCATCAAAGACTAAAGCATCTGCCTTTCCCTTAAGTTTTATTTTAGCAAAGCCAGGAGTGATGTGATCCATAACACCTGGAACCTCAGCATCAAACCTTAGTCCCATTAGTTCCTCAACCTCATCAAGCCTTTTGAGCTTATCAAACATATTGTGAACCGTATCGTAATCCTTCTTTGGGAGTACAAGCTTATCACTATGCTCTAGCTTAAATTCTTTATAGTCGTTTCCTCTTCGTGTTCCGTTCCATAAGACAGTGTTATCAATGCCTTCGAGAAATAAAGAATGAAGTGCTGTACCCACATCAAAGAAACTAGCTGAAGGATAAGACCACTTCCCTTGTCTCATTAAATGAAACTTAGTTGGTGATTGCCTTAGTAGCTTAAGCATACTATTAGATAGGTATTCCTTGTCAGCGTAGTACGCCTCATCATCCTGGAACTTCTCGATTATATTCATTATAACATATCTTCTAAAGCGTAAATAATACTTCCTAAAGCGTGACGATCTATAGTCATAATAAATACAGTCTCTCCGTAAAGCTTTTGCCAAACTCGGACTTCTTCTAAGTCTTCTTGTTTTTCAAAAACAAGTACAAAGCCTTCTCCGTTTTTTAGCGTCATTTCTTTTACTTCCTTTTCAGGAAAGTCATCTGGATCAAAATCCATTAAGCTGATAGAATTTCTTTCTTCAACTTAGCAGTTACATTATAACCCGCTAAAGCTTTCTCTACTGCATCCTTCTTGCCATCAACTACTGCCTTAATCATATTGGCTTTGATTTCATCAGTCAATGACTTAAGTGTTACAGCCTTTGGAGCCGTAGCTTTAGTCGTGCTATTCTGCTTTGCGATTGCGATTGCCACCTCATTGCTACTTGCAATAGAAGTATCAATACCAATACCGAGATTAGCCAACGCACGACCCCAAGCACTTGTCTCACAATTTTCCACATAGCTTGTCTTGTTAATGTAGCTTGAAGATTTATCTTCTTGTGCAAATCCAGTAGCTATCACCATACCATTTTCATTACAGATAGTGGCACGAATAACACAAGAATTCTCATCCAGGTGTACTACCTCAGTGGACAGAGACCATCCCTTGTACTTGTCTTCTAATCTGAAGAACTTGATTCTCTCGTTAACCTCAACATACTCTTTACCCTTGATGTTTGTGGTCTTAAACTGATACTTACTCATAATTAATTGTTTAAAGTTACACTGCTAATATAGTACATTACAACACTATTCTAATACTTGTTCTGCTTTCATTATCAACAAGTTATTAACTTGCTCCTTAGATAATCCACTGGTTCTCACTGCATTATCTATGTCTGTAACGAAACGCTCTCTTGCTACTTTGCTATTCTCGAAGATAGATTTAAACACTGATGTCCACTGCTCTAAGGAGTCTATAGTGTAGGGGTCTCTAATGTCAAGCAAGGATCGAACATTCTTATTGGCGTGTATTATCGTAGCGTGATTCTTATCTGCCAACCATCCGATAGTAGCAAACTTCATCTTATACTTTTGCCTAAGTATAAAGAAAAGACATTGTCTCGCTGTAACTACGCTCTGAATTCTGCTCTTCTCTGAGACGTTGATACCTGTCCTCATCTGATAGACCTTTACTAATTGTTCGTACTTTGCTTTTGTTACTATCCCCAATCTGTCTACTTGATTTAATTCTCTCATCTTCTTCTTTGATTATTTTTTTAAATTTAGTTCTTATTCTGTGCTTTGCCAAGATTAGTATATGGTCTTCAACATCGTGCTCCTTTGCTACCTTACTTACAGGTCTACCCAACAACAAGCACTGCTCTAAACACACACTCTCTACAGGACTCTTTATACGATCTCTAAGCTCGTCTAATAAAGTATCGTAACCTCCGTACTCCTCATCAAAAGAAATGCAGTTAGCTTCATACTTGTTGTAGGTGCTGTCTTGATTCCTACCAGAGTCATATATCAAATCTGATTCAAGCATTGTCGGTACTCTCTGTTTGTTAGTGCTCGGCTTTACGGCAGTAAGTATCCCGTATCTTATACTGCTCATAACTGTTGCTATAAGGTGTGCTTCATCATCAAATACATCTCCGTGCTTCTTGATGTAGTTCAATATATTTATTGATGAATAGTACCTCGCATCGTTTACTGCATCATCGTTAAAGAATCCGTAGCCGTACCTCTTAGCACAGAAGTGTATGAATCTGTTATTGCTTGGGAAAAACTCTCTTAGCTTTCTTTCTGTTAGCCTCATAGGTATTATAATATATAGTAATATAATAATAATAAATAATAATTATATAATATATTATAGAGAATCCCCCTAAAGGGGATTCTAATATAATAATTATACTAATATAGTAATTATACTATTATAATAAGGTGTTTAGAGGGATAAAATTACTTCTCTACAAAGCTCTTGTGGTATCTTACTCCTCTCGTAATTACCCTTTAATCCTTGAGTACCTGTACGTGATCCTCGTGGTGCAGATACGTGGCAAGGGTCTCCGTTCTTGCACATTCCTCTTGGTAACCATTCCTTATTGTTTGTCCAAATATCTGTAGGCTTCATCCTGGAATCTCCGTACTGACAATAAGTAACTGTTCGTCTAAAGACGTTAGGCATAAAATCCATCTTACGCAACATACCTCTGGGATTCTCTATGTAGTAATACAATCTCGGATTATGCCAAGTGTAGTGTTGAATAATCTCTAAGGTCTTCTTAACCATATTAATACCTTTGATTGCATTCTCTGTCTTAGGTGTTCGGTCTTTGTTCCAATGTCTACCAATACTCGCAACACTAAAAGATGTGCAAGGTGGTGATGCCCATATCATATCAGGTATAAACGGAACTTTCGTATAATCAAAGTCCATTATATCTGTAACATAATCAATGCCTTCAAAGGCTTCAATATCTACAGAGAAAACCTCGTGTCCTAAAGCCTCAGCTTCCTTTCCTATACTGCGCGATCCCGCAAACAATTCTAATACTTTCATTTTTTTTTATTTTACATTTGACATTCTAAAACCCATAACTCGTATAGGTACTCATCATCTAAGTGAGTATTCTGTGGGTTATTTCCCTCGTTTAAATCCATTTCTTCCATCATAAATTAGTGTAAATATTCCTATCGTAATAAACCAAGCAATTAAAATGCATAAGGCATCAAGTAATAATATCATTAGTATTTAATTAGTTTTAGTCTTCGTTCATACTTGCGAATAAGCCTCGCACAATTAACCATATAATTCGTAGTGTTTTCTGTCCAACCTACGTTTGTACTCTGCATCGTTGTATTTATTATCTCCCAATGCAAGTCTCTAATCGTACTCTGCAAGTAAGATATGTGTCTACGTTTTCTTAAGTATCTGTTCATTAGTACCAGGAGTATTTGTTAATTGGATAGAAGTCATCTTGGTCGGGAACAAACTCATCGTTGTCCATATAATACCACCGATTATCTTCTGATTCCCAATACACTTCTCTACCATTCATCTCATCAATAAGTGTAGGCTCCTCCTCAAGGAACACATCCTCAAAAGTAGATACGTATATACCATAGGCATTAGATTCTTCTTCACCTTGAATCTCAAAATCTAAGTGAGGGTATTTCTCTATCATCTTTACAATGATTGGTCGAGGATCTGCCCAAGCAGTACTTAGATTGTATTGATAGGAATACACATTTTCTAAATCAGAAATAACCCAACTATCATCAACCGATGCGTTCCACTTCGTACCCCAATTATCTATATTCCAACGATACCAATTAGGTAGTCCATTGTCCTCACAATGCTTTTCTTCTTTGACTCCTAAATTACCTCTAAATATATTCTCAGGCTGAGGTATAAAATGGTTGAAGTCAAACTCATAACCCTCTGTGTCATAGTCCTTTGAACCTTTAACATTCTGTACAAATTCCTGTACATCTTCTTTCTTTCCGCTCACATCTAGTGAGAAATAAAACCAATTAGGCATAGTATTTTAATTAAATAAGTTAAACAATTCTCTTGTAATAGTGTAATCTTCAATAATAGCTGAAGACCATTGGTCAGCCATTGCCTTAGCAATACCCTCAAAGGTCTTACTTCTAAGTGTTCTCCTTTCTTCGGGAGTCTTAGCATTTGATAGTGCATCGTAGTACCATTTTGGTTGACGCTTTTTCTTACCATTCTTGTCGATCCATTCTATCATCTCTCCCTTTCCTACTACATCTGTGTGTACAAGGTCGGGTAAGTTCTTTGTCCAAAGGCAAGTCTTCTTAGATGCCTCGTCTCCAAACTGATAGGGTTGAATGATTTGGTCGGGCTTTCGTATCTGCGTTGAGATAACGCTGACTGGATTTTCTATTGCTATGTATTCAATAGGAGCATCCATAAGTTTACGAACAAACGCTAAACCCTCAGCTTGTTTTACCCACCTCTCTTCGTTTCTACTGCCGTCTTTATTGTACAACCATCGTGCACCACTAACGGCTAAATAAGTACAAGGGGGGTGTGCTATCATCAAGTCCCAATCGTATGAAGAATCGTATGCTATCTGTAAAGCATCTCCCTTGATGTGCCACTCAGGATTTCCACCACTACTGTCTAATAAATCACAGCTATAAGCGTTATGTCCTAGTGCTCTAAATTGTTTTGTTACCGCTTGAGATTCCTCACAAGCTACTAATACATTCAGTGTCATAATTTGCTATTTAATAATTGATTATGTGCTTCTCTTAATTGTTCTAACGCTTCCTTAGTTCCTTTGTACTTATAAGATAGACTTTGATACTCTGTTCTCGCATCTTCTACCTTATCCTTAAGCAGTAGTAAATCGTTACATCTTGTCTCGTGTATAGATACAAATCTATCGAGCTTCTGTAACAACTTAACCATATCTTTACTATCCTCAAAGAGCTTGGATATTTCAACAAACTCTCCGAGAATAGAATACAATAAACTAAGGTCTGCTTTGATAATTAAATCATCTGCCGTCTTACGCATTTCACTTTATCACTTTAGTGACAACCGAGTCGGTGTATTTATAACCACTGAAAGTTAAGCTGACAATTTTCTCTGGGATCATTGCAGTGTAACGCTTACGATTATTGTCCCATATAGTTAAAACCTTTGGACTACTAACTCCCGTTCCTTTGGTAAATTTATGCACTCCAAATCTTCCATTAATCTTGGTCGTAGTTCCATCTTTTTTGATGTATTCTGCGCCAAAGATTTTACCACTTTTCTTTAATTTCGGTACTACAATTTCTAGAATTTCTGTTCTCATTTTTCTTTTGTTTTTAAGGTTTATAATTTAACAAGCACACCACGCACAACCCACATATTCATTTGTCGTATCTTTAATAACATAGAGTACACGTTTCTCTCCGTTCTCTGCTACCCAATCTTCAAATTCGCTTTCTTCTAGCTTGAAGGTTTTGTCTACAAATTCGTGGCAGGTGTCAAACCAACCACTATATGGATCGTTTCCATATCCGCTATTCATAATTTTTACAGCGGCTTCCTTAGCCGTTGTTGCCTTTACTCTAATTGTTTCTAATGTTGCTCCCATTTTAATTGTATTTTAATTGTTTATATTATCTTCAACTCTTTCTATAACGATTGCTATATTAATTGCACCGCTATCTTCATATACTCTTCGTGCTTGTCTTGCATCTTGTATATTATCGAATATAAAAGGAGCTACTGTTTCTTTGCCCTCTTTTGTATATACTATTCTGAACTTTAACATATGTATTTATTTTACAGTGAATATGTGCTTGAATTGTAATAGCGTTGATTGGCTTACTGCACCGCTACGCTCTGCATCTACTAACAAATCTGTCATCTCATCTTGTACTTTAAACAAGGTTTCTTGGTCAAGCATATCTTTATATAAGAGTCCGCTCTCGTTGTGAATTACTGCTAATTTTTTAAGGAATTGATTAAGTGTCATAATTTATATTTATTTAAAGAAGCCCTCAGCTTCAAGGTTATTCATTTGGTTATCGTAAAAGTCCTCAATCTCACTAAATGCTGATTCATTTAAGTTCTCAATCAGCCATTCAACTTCGCTGATAGGGGTTGTACACGTTTCAAAGATCTGAATAGTATACCACTCAGCTACTGATTGTCTTGTTGTTTTCTTTTCCATTGTTCTATTTTTATGATTAATAATTGTCTAATGTTTGTGATATAATACGGTCTCTTCTGTCCAACAAGCTCTACAATCCTTGCACTCATTGTTTTGATTAGGAGCGGGGCATTGTCTTCCATTTAATTCTGTATTTTTATCGATAACTCCTGAGGCATATCCTGTTATTTTATGGTTAGGTTGTTGGTCATTCATATGGGCAGATATCCGTACAATAAGATTTGGAGCAAATTGATATAATTCTTGCCATAATCTTACGATTTTTATCTCCCTTGTTGGTAACCAAAATTGTACGTGAGGTAACGCTAAAGCAATGTTATTTATAGCAGTTAAATGGTTCATATTTTGTAAATCACCGCTGTCGTGCCACCTAAAATAATTCTTATCTCCCTTGCGATATTTATCTATAAAAATTGTCATATTTTTCTCCCATAAATCTATATCCTCCATTAGGGCATTATAACGCTGATAAAGCGCACGTTCTACGTTAGGAAATCTATACATTCCTTTTAATGCATAACAACCGCTACACGTACTATTTTTTACACTAACTAAACGACTACCAACATTGCATTCTTTTGCAGGTATTGAGTAGCTTGAGCAAGGCATTTTTGAAGGAGCTGATAGACTACCAACTGCCTCTTTAAGTTCTTTTAATCTCATAATTTCTAGTCTTCTATGTTTGTAATTTCTGTCTTAGTAATTGATACTTTTTTCCAATCAGCATTATGGTCTGTTACGTTACAATAAATCCAGTCGTGAAGTAACTCTGAATCGTTGTATGTTCGTGAATCTATACTCTGATTAATTGTCAATTTAATCGTAACTTCTGCGTACAAATCTGCTCTTTCCATTTGTATTATTTTTACTGTGTTCTTGTTATTGTTATTCTTATTAACATATGCAATATACGAAACTTAAACGATATAAAAAAATAAAGTTTAGGTGTAAAAAAGGGGACAATTAAGTCCCCCGTTATTGTTAGATTTCCCACAACATCATTGTACCAGGATCGTTCCACTCAGCGTACCATCCTCTCTTCTGTAAGAAGTCAGCTAATGTTATCCTTACTCCCAATTCAAATGCTCTACTTTCTGCATAATAATCAAAGTAGTATTCGTTCTCTAAGCACTCAGCTGATATCCAAATGCCACCGTCTACATTGTTAAATTCCTCAGTAGTTCCTCTGACAATGATCCCCTTCTTTTCTAGGTTTTTAATTAGTGTTTCCCTTTTCATCTTATTTAGTATTTGATTGTTCAAGTTCTGCTGTGTTCTTTTTATAATCATACTTGATATAAGACAACTCTCTACAAGCGTGGTCTATAAAAACTTCTGCTCTTAAATTGTCATCTTCTAACATTGATGATTGTACAAAGGTTAGTGTGTTTATTAGGTCACTAATTTGCTTAAGCATTTCAATCTTGTTTTCCATTTTTCTGTCTGATTTTAATTATAGTATCTGTTATTTAAATCCGCCACTCTCTGTGACTTCCCCTTAGGCATTCTAATGCTGTTTTTCCAATTTCTATGGTACGCTCTGTCTGCACGTTTTTGTGCTTTCTGTGCTTCCGTTAATCGTACATAGGTTGATGCTCTCTTTGTTATGTTCTTTGGTGTTCTATTGTACTCTCTAATGTATTCCTCTGTACTAATTATTTCTATTTCAAAGTTCATATAATCCTGGATTGATTGTTAGATAAAAAGAAAAAGGGCTGTACAATTACTTGCACAACCCTTGTATTATTACTCCTGAGTTTCTTCAACACTGTCTCTTGGAATCAATAGATAATCTTTTGCGATAGCATTCCACAATATATAGAATCCTAAGTGTGCAGTAAATTCGTTCATATTGTTCACGTAATCGATAGCCTCTTGTAAACTCTTCTGAGCTACGAGTCCGTTGATTTGTAAGCTTACTGTATTCTCACTTACTTCTTTAGATAACTTTAACTTTTCCATTTTCTGTTCTATTTATTTATGTTCTTGTGTTCTATGTTCTTGGGTTCTATTGTGCTCTGTTCTGTATAATGATTGTACTATAAATGAAAACTAATCTTACAACCATTCTGATATTCATTGTACAATAAAACCAGAAAAGAGGGGACGGTTTCCCACCCCCTCGTTGTCATTTGCTTGGGTTAAATTTCCCACTCCAAAGCTGCCGTTTTTTGTACAACCTTTACCGCTTTGATTGGCTTATCCCATCGCTCGGCAATGTGCTTTTTGATGCCGTCTAATTTTATTACTGCTTCTTCTGTTATTGTGAATTCTTGTCCCGCGATTTTTACCAATCCTTTTTCCTTTAATTGGTC
>Ga0196889_1000284_pt1 | contig 15983 bp, 12 predicted proteins | sample VirMetDEL_Nov_12_FD_166415 | JGI IMG/M metagenome (GOLD analysis project Ga0196889, IMG submission 166415) | Aqueous microbial communities from the Delaware River and Bay under freshwater to marine salinity gradient to study organic matter... | ecosystem: Environmental > Aquatic > Marine >...
CCTTATGCTCAAGAGCGTAGAGGTAGCGGATTTATATTTTCACAAATATACAATTCAACATCTGGTATTAATAGACTTAATCAATTTATTCAAGCTTTACCTATAACCAAGGATCTAAATCCTATATATGGTACGATACAAAAATTGCATGCTAGAGATACTGATTTAATTACACTATGTGAAGATAAATGTTTTAAGGTTTTAGCTAACAAGGATGCTTTATACAATGCTGATGGGAACGTTAACCTAACAGGTAATACTGCTGTTCTTGGACAAACTATGCCTTACGGTGGAGAATATGGTATATCAAAAAACCCAGAATCATTTGCTCAATATGCTTTTAGAACTTATTTTACAGATAAAAATAGAGGAGCTGTTTTAAGGTTATCAATGGATGGAATTACTGTCATATCTGAACAAGGTATGGATGATTTTATTTCGGATAATTTAGCTGTAGCGACTAATTTAGTTGGTAGTTACGACGAAGATAAAGGCTTATACAATTTAACGTTAAATAATTTAACACCATATTGGCAAAAAGAATTAAGCTTAGATCAAGAGTATAACTTAGAAGCAGAATGCGGAACAGGAGAAGCTGCTGGTTTAGTTACAGAAACGACAATATCTTATAAAGAGAGTGTTAAGGGTTGGACTAGTAGAAAAAGCTTTATACCCGAGAGCGGTATATCTTTAAATAATATCTATTATGCTTTTAAAGATGGCCTTGCTTGGGAGCATAGCGCAAATGCTTTGTATAATAACTTCTTCGGTATTCAATATTTTAGTTCATTTAACACGGTTATTAATGAAAGCCCTAATTCAGTAAAAGCTTACAAAACATTAAATTATTCAGGAACAAACTCTAGAGAAATAGAATATAGAAATAATAGCAAATGGTATTCTTTAGCAGAAATTACCTCTAATAAATTACTGCCAGATGCTACTAGAGTTAAAAAAGAAGGTTGGTATACTAATTTTATAAGAACTAATTTAGAATCTGGAGAAGTAAAAGAATTTCTTGACAAAGAAGGAAAATACTTTAATTACATTAAAACGTTAAATGTTTGCGGGAAACAAGGTAATGGAATTGGTTCGCCAACTGTTATTGTAGCTGATCCACAAGATTATTTTGTTACATTAACTATTGATCCAACTTGTAGTCCACAATAATATATTAAAATAAATATAACATGCCTAATATAAATAACTATTCAGTATCTGTTGTTAAATTTACGGTTCCAGAAGCTACTGCGGTTTCTGGAACTCAAGCATCAGCTTTACTAACAATAATTCCAAACCCTGGATATACGGCAACTGCTTCAGATTTTTCTTTATCTGGTGGCTATTCCGATGCTGCCGTAGATACCGTCGTATTTTCACAAGCTGGATTAAATGTTTCTTGTCTTGTTACTTTTGCGGTAGGTTTTGTTATGCCTTCTGATAACTATGAAATAGGTTTATGTGTAACAGGCGATGCGACTGTATTATCTATAGCTTTAACTGTTATAGTAAATGCTAGTGTAGCTAGTAATATAACAGGGGATGGCAACGAGGTAAATACAATTTACGGAGTGACCGGGTCTCTAGGCGATACTACTACAGTTTTTGCAAGGACCTACACAGCAGATAGCGGTTTTCAATTAAATCCATCTGCTTCCTTAGTTATTGGTAATCAATCTAATTATAATTTAATTCAAACGCCTACTTATAATGTTAACAATAATTTAACATCAATAACATATACCGTAAATTATACGTTTCCTAATTTTAATGTTAGCGGAGATTCCTGGAATTTTGTAATAAATTCAGTTGCAGAAAGATTACCAGAACCGGTAGAGGTTACTAGTTATTCTTTATTACCTGAAATTGTATCTGGTGAAGGTGTGAATATTAATTGGAATGTCTTTGGAGAACCAGGAGCTACGTATAGTGCTAGCATGACCGATGGTGTTACAGTGGTACCTATAGCTACAGGGTCTGTAATAGGAGCAAGCGGCTCTACAGGTCAATTAATAAAATTTCCAGAATATACAGGAATAGGAGCAAACACTTGGGTTATAACCTTAACAGGGGATTTATCAGTACCTTTTGGTAGTTTAAATCCGGTATCAGTAAATCAATATAGAGACGTAGATATTACTGTAACAGCTTCTTCCACAGACGGGGTAGTAGGTTTTATACCGTTTACAGAAACTTTGCCGGCTTTACAAAACTATTTAGACCCAGCAACAGGCGTATCTACTGTTTCAAATTCTATTGTATGGAGATTATCTGCTCCAGTTGGAAGCACTATAACACCTCTAGGTTTGCCTACTTATTTTAACCTTGACAAAAATATAGATTTAAACGCTTTGGTTGATGGTTCTGTAACTAACTCACCTACTTTAGATGTAGACTCTATAACCGTAAACGGCGTTACAGGGTTTGACACAAGCTCTTTAGCTATAGGAGATAGATTTAACGTAAATCCAACCCCAACGACTTTAGGTCAAGCTCCTTTTGAATATATAATAACAGCAATTAATTCTACTACTAATATAAGCGTATCGCCGAATATAACTATTTTAGACGATTCTGATATTACATTTTTTAGAACTAATGGTAATATTGTTGATATACAAAACGCTTCTTTCAACATTATTGACAATCAAACAATTGATCTTAATTTTGATTTTGTTGTAAACAGAACGGGAGACTTAAGTAAAATATTTAGCTTAGATTTAGACACTGTAGTGTCAACAGCTGTTTTACCAGTGCCAGCGGCTTGTGATACTGCTGCTGCAAGTGGAGCTTCAGGAATTTTTGATTCTTTTGTTGATCTAGATCCAGCTGGGGGTGTGATTGCTTTCTTGTTTAACGCACAAGGCGTTCCAGATAAGATGGAAATTATTCATGGTAATGCTTCTGGGTTTAAGAAAGCTACTTCTAGCATGCTTGTAAATAATAATTACGGTCCTTTTGACAATACTTTTGGAACAGAGCCTAGTAATACACTACCTACTAGTGGACAGGTGTTTGCTGCAGATCAATTTATTGGAAATAGTAAAGGAGCCATCCCTACAAAACAAGCTGAATTTAATGCAGATACAGGTCTTACAATAAGTTCAATGACTAGAGGGGCTATAACATATCAGCAAATAGTTTGGTGGAATTATACAGCTGCTGATTATGCAGAAAACACAACAGCTACAATAAGAGTAACAGGCTCACCAAACACTTTGTGGGAGTCCTTTAGGGTATGTACTTTTGTTTAACAATGTAACATAAATAAAATATGGCAAATATAACAATAACATTTTCAAATCCATTACCTACAGGAATACAAATAGGAGACATAGCGTGGTATCTAAATATTACAACAGGTTCAGAAATAAAAATGGGACCTATATCATCTATAACAAATGGAATAATGATAGTAAACGCAGAAGCAGGTGTTCAGCCCCCGTCTTCGTCTGATTTTATCTTCTATGTTAAAGATCCAATCGCTTCCGTAAGTTCGTTAAAAGGGTATTTTGCAGAGGCTCAATTTATAAATAAATCAGTAGAATACGTAGAATTATACTCTGTTGGATCAGAAGTCTTTGAGAGCAGTAAATAATACGTAATAATAAAACTATAAAAATCAATTAAATGATAGGAGCAATAACAGGAGCTATAGGCGGGTTAACGAGTATAGCATCCGGAATTTTTGGTAGTGGCAAAAGAAAAAGAGAGCAAAGAGCTGCTAACGAACAGTTAAGCAGAAGAATGACTGATTATGAAATGTTAGATACTTCTAATGTTTATTCAGGTATGCAAAATACTATGGAGGATTTAACCGTTAATCAACAAGCGGCAGATTTTCAAGCTCAACAGCAGCAGCAAGGTTTGTCTAACATAATGGGTAGCATGCAAGGTGCAGCTGGAGGATCTGGTATTGCGGCTTTAGCACAATCTTTAGCTAATCAACAAAATCGAAACTTACAAATAGCATCGGCTGATATAGGTAGACAAGAACAAGCTAATCAAATGGCGGAAAGAAGAGAAGCCGGTAGACTAGATTTATACGAAAGAAAAGGCGAATTAATATCTAGAGATGCAGAACAAGAAAAAGTAGAAACTTTACTAGGTATGTCCCAACAAAGAGCAGCCGCAGCAAACCAAGCAAGACAACAAGCTACAAGCGCTATAGTGGGTGGTGTAGGAAAATTAGCAGGTATTGGGGCTCAGGGAAGTCCTTTTGGTGGGTCTGGTGATTTTATGGAAAATCTAGGTAAGCCCCAATAAATAAAATATATTAAAATATGATTAATAGACAATTAATTGCAGCAGAAAGAGCTAATAGAGCTTCTCAGGGTTTTGTAGATCAAGGCAACGTTATACAACAAGGTATGCTTGAATCTGTAAATCTTATAAGACAAGATGTTGCTAGGCAGACAGCTAAGAAAAATGCAGCGAACCGAAAGGTAGCATCGTATATAAATCAATTAAACTCAGATGTTGATTTAACAAGTCTAACAGAAGCTCAACAACAAAGCGTTAATAATTTTTTAGTTAATGGTCGTAATGAGTATGCTGACATAGCGGTACGATTATCAAAAACAGATGATCCTTCTAGTCAACAATACATGGAAGATAAAAACAGACTTAACTCTATAAGTAGATCATTCCAAAATCTATCTAGTCAAGTAAAGAATTATAAGAACGATAAAATATCTTATTTAAAAGACTTTGATGAGAGTTTACTTTCTAGCGGCAACAATGCAGATACTATTGAGAATGCGGCTTCCGTATACACTAATGAAGCCGATTTTGCTGTTAATCAAAGTGGAGGTTTGATGATATGGGATAATAACAATGAAGATTATAAAGGTTACGGTGAAATAGAAAAACCATTCTTAAAAGATTTCCAATCTGCTGATAAAATATTATCAATGAATGAGGGTATCTATAAAAGCGGCCAAGAATTAACCGGACCTAATGAAACTCTTACCCGTCAAAGATTAAAACAAATGGTAAATAAAGGAGGTAGAGATACTTTGTTGTCTTTAGCGTCTGATGATTTTCTTATAGAAGGAGGTTTAGGATTACAAGATCCAGCCTTGTTTGAACCTGGCAACGAAACGGCTTTAAGCAACGCTGTTGTAGATGGTTATATGAACGTTTTAAAAGATAGTGCAAAGCAAGGGGCTAGACAAAAAGGCACAACTTCTAGCCAAAAATCTTCTAAATTTGGTGGTTCCTTAAGAGATGAAATTGCTGTTTCTGGTAATATACAAAATGATGCAATTAATTTTTCTAAGTTAGGGGTTAAAGTACCGGATTCTCAAAGACAAGCTAAATCACAAAAGATAGTATCAGTTTTAAATAATATAGATACTAGCGAAGCTGGAAATTACGTTTCAAGAGGACAAGCATACAATATGTTTTTAGCCTCAAAAGAAATTGAAGATTCACCAGAGAGCAGGGATGATTTCACTTCGGAATACGGGGACAATCAAATATACTTGTATGACAAGGATGATGTAGTAGGAGTAGATGTTGATACGGATAATCCAAAAGATCTTAATAAATTATATTTACAAAGCGCTGGTCTTTCTAATAAAGCTACAAACTATTATATAGGGCAATATAGAGGAGGTGATAAACCTAAAGAAAATAAATCAGCTAACACAGCTCAAGAACTCATAAACAAGTACAGAAAGCAATAATATGGAAGAATTAAATCAAATTGTTCAAAACATGGTTGATGCTGGAGAAACGGAATCAAACATACAGCTAGTAATTGAAAGTTATAAACCTCAAGAAGAGGTGGGAAAGACAAACGACTCTGCAAATGCGGATCCAATAGCGGAGTCAAATCAAAACGCTACGGGATCCAAATTGGAAGATGGTTTTTCGGAATTAAGAGATGCTAGTAATTTTGAGGACACCCAGGAAGAGGCTACATTGATTGAGAGAACATTTGGTAAAAATGAATTTACAGATTTTTTTGGGGATCTTTATAGATCAGCAAGCGCTGGTGTTGCGGCAGGATCTTCTGTAGATGAAGCTTTTGATATATACAAAGGTAAAAAAGCTACAGACAAAGAAGTATATGATTTTTTAGATAAATCTAGAAGCATAGCGGAAAAAGGGCAGACAGACGAAATGATTGCTCTTTCAGAAAAGCAAGAAAAACTTAAGAAAGAAGGTTATAACGGCGTAAGCGCATTTTTATTAGGTTGGTGGGATAATCCATCTGCAATGTTGCAATATTCAACAATGTCCTTAGCTCAAATGGCTACCGCTTTTGGAACTAGCGAAGAAGTTGCGGGAACGGCTTTAGCAAGTGCTGGTGTTGGAGCAGGCTTAGGCGCAGGTGCTGGTTTAGCCGGAGGTCCTCTTGCCCCTGTTACATCTACAGTTGGAGCAATAGCAGGAACTACAGCTGGTTTTTTTGGGGGGCTTTCCGGAGCAATGGAAACAGGTATGACAACCGCTTCCTTAATACAAGAAAAAGCTGTAGAACAAGGATTGGATTGGGGAAACATGACTGATAAAGAAAGATTCAATTATGTAAGAAAAGTACAAAATAACGAAGAAGAGTTTAACGATCTTAAAAGCAGAGCAGTTGCGAGAGGAGTAACTATCGGGGCTATAGATAGTATTACAGCCGGTATTACAGGAGGAGTTGGTTCAGCTGCAAGAAAATCAGTAGCAAGTGGAGCAAGAAGTGCTTTAGCCGGAGCAGCGGATGTTGGCGCTGTTGGGGTAACGGAAACAATTGGAGGTATGCTAAGTGAAACAGCTGGGCAAGCTGCTGCTGGGCAAGAATTTAATTTGGAAGAAGTTTTAATTGAAGGTTTTGCGGATAAAACTTTTACGGGGGCAAGCGTAATTAAATCAGCTGTTCAAGGTGGGCCTAAATATAGTATTAACGGAGAGAGAATGAATGGTAAAAAATTCATTGATAATATAAAAGCTTTGGATGATGAGGTTTTTGTTACTGATGCTATAAAAGTTGAAAATTCTCCAGCTGTAGATAAATTAATATCAGACCGTAGACAAAATATTGCCGCTGACCAAAAGGTTGATAGTAGAATTAGCGATGTTGCGGACAGAGCTCAAGCTATAAAACTAAATAAAGAACTTACAAAATTAAAGAATAATAAAGAGGGCAATAAAACTAAAATAACTCAAACAGAAGCTTTATTAGAAGGTATATCTGAAAAATATAAGGACTCAGAAGTTGACGTTACTATAGATCAAAGAAAACAAGCAATAGCTAATGCTGTAGAAACTAAGTTTGAGGCTGAGTTTAATAAAAACTATAAAGCTCTAAAAGATGCAGAGACTGACACGGGTATAGAACCTGTGTTATTTGAAGACGATAATTTATTTGCTGAAGCAGCTGCAAAAGATCTTGGCGTTACTAAAGAATATATAATTGAAAATGCTCCAGAAGGAGTTTTTGTTGGTAAAGGAAAAGTTTATATAAATAAAAACCAAGCTAGAAAAAGTATTAATATAGCTACTGGTAATAACGGAGCAATATCTGTTACAAGTCACGAAGTATTACACCCTATATTCAACGCTTTAATTGGAGGAGCTAAAACCCAAGGGCAGTTTGTTAATCAATTTAAAAATCAAATGACTAAAGCCCAAAAAGCTTATGTTAACAAACGATTAAAATCATCTTATGCAGACTTACCTGGAGCTGAAGCTGTAGAATTAATGAATATATTTTCTGATGGTATTATTAAAGGGGATATTAACTACGATAAAACTACCTTTGCAAAGCTTGGTAATTCTATAACGAATCTTTTAAGATCAGCTATTGGCTTAAAAACTGATGAAATTTCTTTTGAAGACGGGCGTGGTGTTTTTAACTTTTTAAAAGAATATAACACTAGTATAAAAGAAGGAAAGCTTAGCGGTAAAGCTATATCTGCTATTAAAGAAGCTGAAGATAAGGACGGTAGTACGAAAGTAGCGGGTGCTAAATTATTGACAAAAGAACAATTTTCAAAAACCCTAACACCAGAACAAAGTGCATCGTTATCAAAACAAGTAGTTGAAATAAAAAGATTATCGAAAGAAAACGCAGAAATTGCAGCTAAATATAATAAAGAACCTATTAAAGGAACTAAGCAAACTAGATTAGAAAATCAAGTACGTGAAGGTATAAAGCCTTTAGTCGAAAAAATTGTTTCAAATAGAACCAAAGCATTATATGATCCAATTGCACCAGACGCTAAAAAAGCTGTAACAAGACAAGAGTTCCAGGACTCCATGCGATCTGATATAGAAGCTATGGTTCTTAATGAGTATGACGAAACCAAACAAGATCTTGAAAAGTTTACTGTTAGTAGAGCTTACTTAAGAGCTAATGATTTAGCTAAAAGATTAGGTATTGAATCTCAAGAAGAGGGTGGAATAAAAAAAGACGTTGATGCGGCAAAAGACATTGTATCTACAAAAGATACTCAAAGTATTGATCGTAGTGGGTCCGTGGAACGTGGTCAGGCTACTTTTGATGAGCTTGATATTGTAGATGATAAGTTAGTATCTGAGATAGAATCGGAAGTCTCTAAGGAGCTTAAAATGCGTGCTTCAAAAGGTACACTTTCAGAAATGGTTTCTGTTAAAAGAGGTAGAGAAACTTATTTTGTTTCTTGGTTAGAAAATCTTGTGGATAAAACGCTATTTAAAAAGATATTAAAAAAATGGGGAGCTATAGGTGAGACTAAAGGTGTTACTGTAATTCCTCCTGGATATATAGATTTCTTAAACAGCAAAGAGGTTTTTGATATTGTTACTAAAGCATTACCTATAAAGACTATAAAAAAGAGTTATGGTAAACTATTTAAAATAGAAAAAGTTGGTAGAGAAAAAAGTGCTCAAGGTAACCCAATATTTAGAATAGCGCCAACAGACAAAAAAACGTTCTTACAATATTTTTTAGATGGTAAAAAAACTACTATACTAGAAAGACAAAAACAATTAGCAAGAGAGATTATAACTCCTGTAACTAAAGAAATTGTTGCTAACTACGCAACTCCTGAAAATTTATTAAATTTAAAAGAGATTAAAGAATTAGCTCCAGAAAAATCTATAGATGTTGTTGAAAAAATATCTATTGAGGCTCAGGTTAATAAATTGCAATCTGAATTAGATAGATATAAAGGAGAAAATACCGGTTTTGATATTATACAATTTAGTAAGAATCTTGAAGAGTATAATATTAACAAAAAAGACACTACAAAGTTTTTTAACATGCTAATAGAAGGAGGTATATATAGTACGTCCGCTAAAGAGTTCTTGTTAAAGAAAGGTGTTTCTAATAAAAATTACGAGTCTATTGCTGGTGATCTAATAAGTGAAGGTATCATTGCTCAAATGCAAGAGATAAAAGCCGCTAACAAAGGTATTAAGTATGAAAAAGCATTAAACAGTGTGCTTGGTAAATACACTGAAGCAGGTTTAAAAGTTGATTTAATATCCAGAAAAAAAGGAGACATTAAAGTGTCTTTCGGTAAAAATAACTATAAAATAGAAGTAAAGCTTAATGACAAAGCTCAAATAGGAAGTGCTTCAGCGGGTCCTTTTGTTAAAAAAGATGGAAAAATAACATTAAGAGATAATTTAAAACTATCTAAAAAAATAAGCGATTCTAATTTCAATAAGTTTATTGACTTTATAAACAGTGAAGAAACACAGAAGTATTTAAAGGATCTAGTAAAAGCTATTAATAAAGCTAATAGTAAATCCGATGATAAAGCTACTATAAGTAGATCTGGACATATAAAATTACCTAATCCTGAATTTTGGGATAACATAAAAAATGAAATGCCAAAGAAGCAAGGTGGATATGTTTCGTATGAAGGTAATCAATCTATTGTAGAAGATTTTTATAAAGGTATAGATCTTATACAGATTGGGGATCAAGGCGCTTACTCAATAGGAAATGACAGTAAACTTTCTGCTTTCTATGAAAAATTATCCGCTGTGATTGATAACGTATATAGACCTGTGAGAACAGGTACTACGGTATACATGCGCTTATTCCCTAATTTTAAGGAAATAAAAAATAACAAGCAAGATTCTTTAGATACAAAACAAGGTATATCTAAATTAGCTGAGACAACTGGGTCAATAATACAATCTTCAAAAAGCCGTTCTGAAATTGATGAAAACTTTAATAACATTATAGAAAAAGCTACAGGTATTGAGAGTGCTAGAACAATGTCCGGAGCTAGATCAAAAGTTTTAGGTCAAAACAAGGGTAAATTTAAGTTTTTTATTCCACCTTCAGCCGATGATTTTGCAGGATTGGTTAGTAGACTTTTAGGCAAAGGCAAAGAAGGAGACGCTAATGCAGCTTGGTTCAAAGAGAATTTATTTGATCCTTTTGCTAAAGGTATTAGAGATTATGAATCTTACAAAGAACAGTCTATAGCAATTGTAAGAGCTTTAAAGAAAAGCATAAGAAATATACCTAATGGTTTAAAAAAGGTAAATGACACAGGCTTTACTAATGAGCAAGCAGTTAGGGTTTATATGTGGGTAAAAAACGGTTATGACATCAAAGATTTGAGTGAAGCCGATCAAAAAGAATTAGTAAAAGTAATAGAAGACAATAAAGCTTTAAAAGATTTTGCTGATGAATTAGATGAATCGTTCGGTGGTTATCCAGAACCAAACAATGAATGGTTAGCGGGCTCAATAGTTACAGACATGCTTAATATGGTGAACACCTCAAAGCGTGCTGAATTTCTACAATCTTGGCAGGAAAACTCTGATATTGTATTCTCTAAAGAGAACCTAAACAAACTAAGAGCAGCTTATGGAGATAACTACGTAGAAGCTTTAGAAGATATGTTATACCGAATGAAAACAGGTAGAAACAGACCTTCTGGATCAAATAAGCTTACTAATGAATTTATGAATTGGGTTAATAATTCTGTTGGAACTATTATGTTCTTTAACACTCGTTCGGCTTTACTTCAAACGTTATCTATTGCTAACTTTATTAATTGGAAAGAAAACAATCCGGCTAAAGCAGCGATGGCTTTTGCTAATCAAAAACAATTTTGGTCAGATTTCGCAATGTTATTTAACTCAGACTTTTTAAAACAAAGACGTGGTGGATTAAAAAATGACGTTAACGCTGATGAATTGGCTAGTGCTGCGGAAACAGCTAGTAATAAACCTAGAGCGGTATTGTCTTCTATATTAAAAGCAGGTTTTTTACCTACACAAATGGCTGATAGTTTCGCTATAGCTATGGGTGGAGCTTCTTTTATTAGGAACAGAATAAACAAATATGTCTCTGAGGGTATGGACGTTAAAGCTGCTGAGCAACAATCTTTTTTAGATTTTCAAGAGATTGCAGAAGAAACGCAACAGTCCTCTAGACCTGATAGAGTTTCGCAACAACAAGCTAGTCCTTTAGGGCGTATTGTATTGGCTTTTGCTAACACTCCGATGCAGTACATGAGATTAACTAAAAAAGCTTATTTAGACCTTAAAAACGGTAGAGGTGATGCTAAAACTAATATATCAAAGATAGTTTATTATACTGTTTTACAAAACGTTATATTTGGTGCTTTACAATCAGCTTTATTTGCTTCTCTCTTTGAAGATGAAGAGGATGAAGAATTGAAAAACAAAGAAATAAGAATAGCTAATTCAATGCTAGATTCTATATTAAGAGGTCTTGGTGTTTATGGTGCTATTGCTTCGACTGGTAAAAATATTATTCTTGAAGTAAAAAAGCAAGCAGATAAGCCTAGACCAGATTTTACCCAAGTTGCACTTAAGTCTTTAGATTTATCTCCGCCATTATCTTCTAAACTTAGAAAGATGATTAGTACGGGTAGAGCATTTACTTATAAGAATGTTCGTGATAAAATGACAAAGAGTTATGGATTAGAAAACCCAGCTTATTATGCTATAGCGCAATCGGTATCTGCTGTAACAAACGTACCTATAGATCGAGCTATTAAAAAAGCCGATAACATAAGAGTAGCAATGGATAACGACACCAAGCTTTGGCAGTCTATAGCTTTATCATTAGGTTATAGCCAATGGGATCTAGGTTTAATGGAAACCAGTAAAACCAAAAAAGATAAAAGAAAAGTGTTAAAAAGACGAAAATTAACCCGCAAGAAATTAAAACGCCAAATAAAAAAATAATGAACCAAGATCTAAAACTTTACATGATAAACAGTTTATCTTTAGGTGTAACTACCTTTTCAACGCTAGAGACTACATTAAAAATTATACTATTGTTTATAACTATAGGTTACACGATAACAAAATGGATTGGTATTAATGACGATAAGTAATGAGAGAAATAGATAAAATAATTGTACATTGTACAGCTACACCGGAAGGTAGACATACTACGGTTGAAGATATAAGAGGGTGGCATAAAGATAGAGGATGGTCAGATATTGGTTATCACTATGTTATTTATCTAGACGGAACAGTGAATGAAGGTAGACCTGTAGAAATACAAGGAGCACACTGTAAAGGTCATAATTGGAAATCTATAGGTATTGCTTATGTTGGAGGTTTAGATAAAGACACCTTTAAAGCAAAGGACACTAGAACTGAAGAGCAAAAAGGTTCATTAGCTTTTCAATTAGAGTATCTTAAAGTGTTACACCCTAAAGCTGTAATATATGGTCATAGAGATTTTTCAAACAAAGAATGCCCAAGCTTTGATGCGAAAAAAGAGTACAACAATATAAGTTACATGTGGGAATAATAAAATCTAATAAATATGGGAATACTTGGTATTATAAGTAAGTTATTTGGTATTGGTAAAGAAATAATAGCCAATAAAAATAAATTAAAAGCAGCAAAGCAAGAACAAAAGTTTAAAATTGTAGAAGCTCAGACAAAAGCAAGCGTTGATAGAATATTATCTAACACTGATTCAGATAATCAAATTGATTTAATAACTAACCAACAAAAGTCAGAAACTTTTAAAGACGATGTAGTAACATATCTTTTCTTAATACCGGTTATTATCGCTACGGCAACACCTTTTATAATAGCTTATAAAACAGGTGATTTGGCTATGCTTTCAAATGATATAAAAAATTCTTACGAAAACTTAGATAAATTACCAAATTGGTACAAATACGTACTAGGAGCTATAGTAATAGATGTTCTTGGTTTTAGAAGCTTTGGTAGAAAAATAGCAGATAAATTTTTAAATAACAAATAATATGGTAACACCTATAACAACAAGAATAGCAAATCGCAAAAAAGGTAATTTTCCTGTAAACGAAGAGGTAACATTGAATGCAGATGGATCGGGAGGCCCTGTAAGTATGCTTAAGAAAAAAGATGCTTGTTATTATAAAGCTAAAGCTGCACACGACGTTTTTCCTTCGGCTTATGCAAGCGGAATGATAGCTAAATGTAGAAAAAATAAAGGCAAAAAATAATGTACAAGTCTCCATTAAATAAAGTAAGAAAGACTAAAGAAGGTTTATCTTTAAAAAGATGGTTCAAAGAAGATTGGACTGACGAAAAAGGTAATGAATGCGGTTCTGCTAAGAATAAAAACACTAAAAAGTGTAGGCCAAGCAAGAGGATAAGTAAAGATACGGTTAAAACATGGGGAGAAATGTCCTCAAGTGAAAAAAAGGCGGCTATAGCTGAAAAGAAAAGAGTAGGAATGGGTAAAAGAACCTCTAATATAAAATAATATGTATAAAGGATTTAAAGGAATAGGACCTAATGGATTAGGCGGTTCTAAAAAAGAAATGTCAGGATGTGGTTGTTCAATTAGTTGTGGATGTGGTGATGATTCGCCATTACAAAAATCAAAAAGCAAATCATATGCCCCAAAAAGAAATAAGAAATCTGGAAATTATGCTAAAGTAAAAGAAGGAGGCGGAACAGGTGCTAAAGCGGGAGGAGGAATGACAGCAAAAGGTGTTGCTGATTATAATAGAAAAACAGGAGGTAATTTAAAAACCGCTGTTACAACGCCACCATCAAAGTTAGATCCAGATAGTAAAGCTGCTAAAAGACGTAAATCATTTTGTGCTAGATCAAAAGGCTGGACCGGAGAAAGAGGTAAAGCTGCTCGACGAAAATGGAATTGTTAAAATAAAAAAATGCCGCTAATTAATTTAGCGGCATTTTTAATTATATGTATAGCATATTATTCATAACAAGCTAAACAATGTTCACTTAAGTTAAAGTCTATTTAATTATTATATGTATAAAAAAGTTATAACTTTTGGCCTTTAGCCATCACAAGCTAAACAATCTTCATCCATGGCAGAAGCTGCAATATCTCCACGTAGAACACTTTCAGTTCTAGTGTAATATAATGTCTTAACTCCTTTTTTCCACGCTTCATAATGTACTTTGTTTAACCACTTTGGCGTTGCTGTAGAGGGAAAAGCTAAGTTTAAACTAACCGACTGATCAATATACTCTTGTCTTAATCCCGCTTGATTAACAAGCTCTAGTTGGTTAATCTCTTTAAACGTTTTAAAAACTTCTTTAACAGGTATGTCATGTCCCATAACAATAGTTTCCAATTCATCGACATCTTGAACCGAGCCACCGTCAGCCAATATTTTATTCCATATTTTTTCATTATTTAAGTTTTGTTCTGTTAACACTTTTACTAATGTAGGATTCTTTCTAATGAAAGTTCCATTTGCTCCTTGCTCTGTGAATACATTAGCAGCCCAAGGTTCTATTCCTGGCGAAACGTTCCCACTAAGCTTACTATTGCTAACGGTAGGAGCAATAGCACGAAGATGAGTATTGCGCATACCAGTGCCAACACACCATAAAGGTTCTCCAAACTCTTCTGCAAGAGACCTAGAAGCTCTTTCGCTTTCAATTTTAATCTGTGAAAATATTTTCCTAGTTGCAAACTGAGATAATAAACCTTCGAAAGGAATACCTTTCTCTTGGAGATATGTATGCCATCCGAGTACTCCGAGACCCAATGCGCGCCCTTTCTGTGCAGATCGTATAGAATTTTCGAATCCCCGCAATCCTTTTGCTTTTTGAATAAATTCCTCCATAACTCCATCAAGAAAGTAGATAGCGTCATGTATAAGGTTAGTGTCTTTCCATTCTTCATATCGCGCTAAATTTAATGATGATAAACAACATACAAAACTGTGTGTTTCATCAGTATGTAATGCTATTTCACTACATATATTTGTCATGTGTACTTTTAATCCGTTATCTTTGTAAGCTTTTGGATTTGCTTTGTTAACGTTCCCTTTAAACATAATATACGGTTCTCCAGTTGCTTTTCGTTTTCTAAGTAGTTTACTCCATCTATCCCTAGCGTTCGCATCTCCTTGTTCAAGCTTACGCATAAATTTATCACCAACAATTGCGCACTGATGTAAATTAAGCGATTGTCTGTTGACATCTCCTTTCGGTTCTCGAATTTCAAGCCACTCTTCAAAATCCTCATGCTCGATGTTGATATTAACACTTGCAGCTCCTCTTCGAACTGATCCTTGATTTGTCGCAAGGATTGTTGAGTCATATATTTTGCAGAATGGTACGACTCCATCTGATGTTCCATTTCCTGTAATTTTAGCGCCAGCGGGTCTAATTTGATTAATACCGACACCAACTCCACCGCCGTGCTTAGCGAGCAACATCATTTCTAAATTCTTTTGTCCTATATCCTGTATGCTATCTGCTACATCAATGCCGAAGCAACTAATAGGTAAACCACGGTCAGTACCAGTGTTACTAAGAACAGGTGACGCCAAACATAACCAACCATTCCAAATATAATTGAAAAAGGTTTCAGCCATTTCTGGTTTGCCCAACCTACGAGCAACTGTCGTAGAGACTCTTTCGTATGCTTCTTTAGGCGTTTCTCCGTTATATAAATATCCCCCGGATATTGTCTTCTTGTATACGTCTGTATCACCCCACGAAGGGTAATCTCTTCCTTTAATCCATTCATTATTCCACATATTTTATTTAGTATTATTGAGTATTGGTAG
>Ga0196889_1000288_pt1 | contig 15934 bp, 16 predicted proteins | sample VirMetDEL_Nov_12_FD_166415 | JGI IMG/M metagenome (GOLD analysis project Ga0196889, IMG submission 166415) | Aqueous microbial communities from the Delaware River and Bay under freshwater to marine salinity gradient to study organic matter... | ecosystem: Environmental > Aquatic > Marine >...
GGATTAGCCTAGAGTACGCAGAGAAGAGACTAAAAGACATGGGTGTACCAGAGAGTATGCTTAATAGATTGTATGAAAAGGAAGAATAAAGAATGAGTAATGTGTTTCGAACCCCTATTGCAGAGCAAATGTGGGACATGAAGTATCGTTTTAAAGAGTACGATGGTACACCTATTGACCTGACAGTGCATGACACTTGGGGTCGTATCTCTAAGCACCTTGCATCTTGTGAGGATCATCCTGACTATTGGGCTGAGGCTTTCTATGAGGCACTAGAGTCCTTTAAGTTTATCCCTGCTGGGCGTATTAATGCTGGTGCAGGCACGGGGGATCGTAAGGTGACCCTATTCAATTGTTTTGTAATGGGTACCCTAGAAGACTCTCTCACAGGTATCTATGACGGTCTTAAAGATGCTGTAGTTACTATGCAGCAGGGTGGTGGTATTGGGTATGACTTTAGTACACTACGACCACAGGGTGCAGAGGTTAAAGGTGTAGCTTCTGATAGCTCCTGTCCCCTCTCTTTCATGGATGTATGGGATGCTTCCTGTCGTACCATTATGTCTGCTGGTGTACGCCGTGGGGCTATGATGGCTACAATGCGTTGTGATCACCCTGACGTTGAGAAGTTCATTGAAGCTAAACGTGATCCTGTACGGCTACGTATGTTTAATATGTCTGTACTTGTCACAGATAAGTTTATGGATGCAGTAAAGAATGATAAACCTTTTGACTTAGTATTTAATGGTAAGGTCTACAAGACAATTAATGCAAAGTCCCTTTGGGATAAGATTATGTCTGCTACCTACCATTACGCAGAGCCGGGTGTTATCTTTATTGACCGTATCAATGAGATGAATAACCTTAATTACTGTGAGACAATTGCCGCTACTAACCCTTGTGGGGAGCAACCACTACCCCCATATGGTGCTTGTCTACTTGGGTCAATTAACCTTGTAGCCCTGCTTAAAGATGACTATACTATTGATCACAGGAACCTAGCTACTGTAGTGGCCCTAGCTGTACGTATGATGGATAACGTAGTTGATGTTTCTAAGTTCCCCTTGCCAGCACAGGAACAGGAGGCTAAGGCTAAACGTAGGATTGGTCTTGGGGTTACAGGTCTAGCTGATGCTCTTGCTCTCACAGGTATTGTTTATGGTTCTGACGAAGCTGTAGAGTGGACTGATAAAGTTATGCGACTTATCTCTGTTGCTGCGTACCAAGCATCTATTGATCTAGCAAAAGAGAAAGGGCCATTCCCACTATTTGATGCTGATAAGTATCTTGCGACTGAAAACATGAAAGGTATGCCGGGAGCCATTAGGTCACAGATTAAAGAGTATGGTATCCGTAATGCTCTATTGACTTCTATCGCACCTACTGGTACTATTTCACTATACGCTGGTAATGTCAGTTCTGGTATTGAACCTATCTTTGCACTAAGTTATGAACGTAAAGTTATGCAGAAGGATGGGAGTAAAGTTACAGAGGTAGTAGAAGACTACGGGGTCACTAAATGGAAGCGAGATAACCCTAATGTCCCACTACCTAAAAGTTTTGTTACTGCCCAGACACTAACACCTAATGCTCATGTACGTATGCAAGCTGCTGCCCAGCGTTGGGTGGATAGTTCAATCTCTAAGACAATTAATGTCCCAGAAGATATTAACTTTGATGACTTTAAGAAGGTCTACATGGATGCTTATGATACAGGTTGTAAAGGTTGTACTACCTACCGACCAAATGATGTGACTGGTTCCGTGCTTACTGCTACAGAAGAAGGCCAGATTGAAGAGGGCGGTGCTTGCGAGATTAAGTTTGATGAAGCTACAGGACAACTTATCAGGTCTTGTGAGTAAATTAGGAATTATTATGGAAGATGTGGAGTATGGTGAGTTCACCTTAAAAGATAAGACTGTGAAGGAGACAATAGATTTTCTTAGTAAGTTCCCAGAGGATACTTTAGTGGAGTTATATACTAGGTATTTTGATGGGGGTAAGCAAGAGAGTTTTATTTTCTTCTCTAAGAAGTAAAGGAGAGTGAATGAATACCCTAACAAGAGAGTTTAAATCTGTGTTTACAGTAATCAGTAGGAATAACTGTTCTTTTTGTGAGAAGTCTAAGTCACTATTGTTTGCTAATGACATCTTGTATGAAGAGTTTAATATTGAGCTACCCCACAACAGGTGGCTTATTGATCTACTAAGGAAGGGAGACGTAAAGACTGTACCCCAGATATATGATATGTCAGGGAGATACGTAGGTGGATACACAGAACTAGAAGAGTTGATCAGTAACCTAAAGGAATAATAAATGGCACGTCAAGCACCTAAGATCAAGACTGAGCGTACAGTCACTAAGTTTGATAAGAATAAGAAGTCTATTGAATTGGTGCCAAAGAATAGTAACCAAGAGTTCTACATTAAGTCACTACGTTCTAGTGATCAAGTTGTAGTATTCGGACCAGCAGGAACAGGTAAGACCTATGTAGTAGCCACTGAGGCAGCTTCTCTGTACCATACTAAGGCTATCAACCGTATTATCATCACTAGACCCCATGTAGCTGTGGGTGAGAAACTCGGCTATCTACCGGGTACCCTAGAAGAGAAGTGTGCACCTTGGGCCTTACCTGTCATTGATGTACTAGAGAAGCACTTAGGTAATGGTGTAGTTGAGACAGGCCTAAAGAATGGCAACATTGAGACTGCCCCTCTAGCTCTTATGCGTGGCCGTAGCTTTGATAATGCTTTTGTTATTGTAGATGAGGCACAGAACATCACACTACAGGAACTCAAGATGGTTCTTACTCGTATAGGTGAAGGGTCTAAGCTGGTTCTTAATGGTGATATCCAACAGTCTGATCTTAAGGAATGTGACGGGTTGACTAAGATCATTCATTTGATTAAGAAGCACTGCCTTGATATCCCTATTGTAGAGTTTGGCATTGAGGATATTGTACGCTCTGGCATCACTAAGGAATGGGTCAAGGTGTTTACTGCAGAAAATATTTGACAAGGAGTTATCTAATGTGGTATAATTCACTATGAGTATTTATGATGACATAGACCCCTTTGATATCTTTATGAGTAGCCTAGCTCTTGGGATTGTGTCTGACATTAGTATGGAGAATTTCTGGGTTGCTTGTAGCCTCTCAGAGGATGCTCCTCAATTTGATGCTGCTATCATGGCGGCTTGTTTCCTCAAAGAGACAGTGGAGAAATATAATGGATCCAAAACCTAACTTTACCTACACAGACAGTAGGAGCACTTATAATATCTATATGGACCTAGAGACAGGGTTAATCACAGATACTGAAACAGGTTATGAATTTTTTCACGCACGATCAAACCCTTTTTGGGATGGTAAGGTTTTCTCTCCTATTGTAGATGAGACTTCAGGTGCTGCAGAGGACAACGTGAATAACCCCTCACACTATGGTCAAGGTAAGATCGAAGCCATTGACTACATCGAAGACTTCCTTAATGAAGAAGAGTTTATTGGGTATCTCCGAGGTAACATTGCTAAGTATATGCACAGATGGCGATGGAAAGGTAAGCCAAAAGAAGATTTAGAGAAAGCTAACTGGTACTTGGCAAGGTTGAGGGGAGTCGTAAAAAGTGAAGGAGTGTAGGCACTGTAATAAGCTTAAAGCTTTAGAACTATTCCATAGAAATAAAGAGATGAGAGATGGGCGATCTTCTTACTGTAAACCCTGTGCCAGTGAACGCTCTAGCCTTTGGAAGTCTAACAATAAAGATAAAGCCAGAGACACAGATTTAATTAGGAAGTACAATATTTCCCTAAGTGATTATGAGTCTCTGTATGAAGAACAAGGAGGTAGTTGCCTAATCTGTGGCCTTAGGGAATCCAAGGCTTCAAGACAGACCCTCTTCATAGATCACTGCCACAAAACAGGACTTGTAAGGGGTCTTCTGTGTCACCACTGTAACTCAGGTTTAGGTTACTTTAGGGATGACCCCCTCTTGCTAGAGAAAGCACAGGGGTATCTTAACCGACTAATTGAGACGCAAGAGAAGGGAGGTTAATATGTTTACAACAGCACCAATTAAATTTATGGGGGAAAACGTATGAGACTAATCTTAGCCACTATCTTTTCTTTATTCTTATCAACCGCAGTCTCTGCAGAAAGTCAGCAGGTTAAGGATTGTACAGCACTAGCTAACGAAGTAGTTAAACCTCTCACAGAACAAAGGGACTATGGTATGCCGCCTCAACAAGCTGTCCAACTAATGATCATGGCTGGTGCACCCCCAGAGATTGCAGTACGTATCGCACAGTACATTTACATTCTACATAAGGACAGTACACCAGAGGTAACAGCAGAGGAGTTCTTTAAAGACTGTGTAGGGGAAGGAGTATGAGGGAGAGTTAATGCCAAGAAAAAAGAAGGCTACGGTCAGTAAGATCGAAATCGAGGAAGAGGCTAAGGAGTTTATCAAGGGACGACAAGAAGAAGCTGCCCTAGGTAAGAGCCTTACCCTTCGAGAATACTATGCAGGTCAAGTACTGTCAGGACTACTAGCAAGGAGTAGAGGTGTAGTCTCTATGGCAGAGTTTAAAAGAGAGGCCTATGAATGGGCTGACTATATGCTTAAAGGATAACAAAAAAGACCCCCGGGTTTAACCGGGAGCCTCCATGCAGAACTAGCCCTCAAGTGAAAGCTTGGGGGTATTTTTTATTAATCCCTTTCGATATCATTCAAGAAGGTATCGTCGTAGTTATCTACAAAATATTTAATCTTACTTAGTTGTTCAAGCCCATCTTCCTCATCCAAGAAGTCTACAAGTTCCATATCACCGAAACCCAGCTTGTCCATTACCTTCCTCACTTTAGAGTCCTTACTACCTGAGATAATCTTAACCATATTTAACGAGTTAGGTAGTGCACTTTCAAGGGTCTTGTTTACCCTCTTCTTTACATTATCTGCCATAGCTTTGACAATAGCTTGCCTTCTCTCTTTCGTACTAGTAAAGAAATCTGGGTGCGCCTTTAACTGTCTCTTAGCTTCGATCTGAAAGTACCCAGAAGCAAGTTGGTCTAGAGAGTTCTTTACCTCTGGTGGACCGGACCAACGTACAGTGTTCCAAGGTTCTAACCCAGAAGCATTAAAGAGAGCCTCTGCTAGGTTTGGGTAAGTAGTCTGTCGTTCACCCAGTATCTGCTTACCTAAGTCTACACTCTTCCTAGCACCAGTCAAGCTGTCAGACCTTTGCGGCATACCTTTAGCTGCTCCCGGCATATCTTCTGGGAACATATGATTAACATACTTTGTCATCTCATTCCAAGTTCTTGCGCCTTGGCGTAGGTCAGGGTTCATCTTATTGCCACGAAGCAACCCTGCAATGTTGTTGATAGGATCAAGAGGACGAGTAAATCCCTGTATTGGCCTACTGGCAACAGTACCAAGAGCTTTCATGTAGGAAGACAACTCATCTGGGTTCTTTGCTAAGTCTGCAGTAGTAGTTTTCAAATCCTTAAGAAAACCTTCAATATCTTTCATAGATTGACCAGCAGTCATATTACCAAACTCAGAAAGAAGTTCCATAGGAACCTCTTCAAGTTTCCACTTAAAGTTACCAGACGTAACTAGATCACGTAGGGACTTACCCTCTTCCTTGACTACACCATGAGCAAAGATGGAGGCAAAGATTTGAACAAAAGAATCAGGCCAGACGAAGGTATTATCATCTACAGTCCCATCTTCATTCTTTTTCTGGTTCCAAGAAAGACCTTCTTGTATCCTGTCGAAAGCATGAGGGATAGCAAAACCAATAGCAGTAAGGCCTGCAGCAGTCTTACCGATAAGCTCCCCTACATCTTCTGTAGCGTAGTCAAGCTTCTTACCCCTAGAAGCCCCAGCAATACGTATGATCAAGTTAATACCTGACATATCTGCCATAGTTGCAATAGCTGTGTTTGTGAAAGAACCAAAAGGTACAATAAAACCAGCAGGAGACCTATTAGTAAAACCTTCAAATCCTTTAGCAAGACTTCTAAAAGCACCCTTTGAAGGGAGTAGCGTCCAGTTTACTGAGGCTGTCTCTTTCAGAGTTCTAAAGATAGCTTCATCAAGTACAAAGCTGAAGTCTTCACTCTCCATTTCAAAAGCATTTTTAGGATTCTCAAAAAACTCTGTAACAGAAACTCCATATTTCTTTTCAATAGAGCGGGAGATATTGGAACTGAAAGCCCAACGCTTAGTTATATCATCCTGCAGTCGAACACCTGAAGCAGATTGAGCAATCTTTGTTACCTTATCTACAGCCCCTGCCCAAGTAGAGTTACCTAGGTTATAGTCAGTCAGTGCATCCCTGACACCACCATCCCCAGCAATATCTCGGAACAACTTAGAATTGATTTTATCTGAATGCTTTTCTGAGAGACCCTCAGTTATTTCGGTAAAGAAGTCTAACTGTGTATCAGGGCTAAAGACACCACCAATACGTTGAGCTACAGAACGGCGAGAACCAAAAGCTTTGTTTGCGTACTTTGCTGCTTGCTCTGGGTTATTCTTAAACTTACTATAGAAGCCCTTTTGAGCAGTATAGGCGACAGTGGAGTAGACATCAGCTAAGGTATTCAAAGAGACTAGCTGAGCAAAACCCTGCACGTTTGCACCAGTGGTAGAGAGGTGTGAAGTCAAAGTCCTCTTATAAGTGGAGAGGAGGAATTGCATAACCTTAGGGTCGTCAGGATCAGCCACTTCTTCCATACCTGTAGCGAGACGAGAAGCATTACTCTCATCAAACCCAATCTTCATCAAACGACTCATCTCACCCCTAAGCCCAAGGCCAGAGCCAAGGTCTTCAGAACGCTTAATAAAATTCATTGACAATTCATCTGCGGTGTAGCCTAGCCCAAGCTCCATACCAGAGGCTTTCTCGAAGTCCTTGACGATAGTGTCTACTGTCTTGTCATCCAGAAACCTAATGGCCTGACCAAGCTGAGAGCTAACTCCACCCTTACCATTACGCATGTTGTCAGTAATCCTGAAACCAGCAGCTTCAAGTGCTTCTAAGAAACCCCCAGACCTTTTACCATCTTCGGCTATCTCTGAGCCAATCCAAAAGGTTTGCTCAAAAGCATTGATAGCATCATCTTTAGTCTTGGGTGTTTCCATCTGAGAGGCCCAGTCTTTAGCCTCCTCCCAAGTTTTTAGTTTAGCCTTGCTTCCAGAAATTTCCCCAAACTTAGCACTGTCACCTTTGACCCAGTTGAAGTTTCTACGGACTGCTTCGCTTACAGATTCCTTATCTACGTTCTCATTGAGAATTTCCCAAGCTTCTGTTTCAGAAAGGCTTAAAGCCCTCTCGGTACTAAGATCAGGTGTGTCAAAAGCAGAACCTTTAAAGACCTTACTTTTACGTAGTTTACCCATACCAGAAACACCCCCAACCACCGCTGGAAGGAGGATTGTACCAACTGCTGCACCTACACTCTGACTGATACGGAAGTCTTCTTGAGCACCAGTGTCCATCTTTATAAGTTGTTCAACAGCATCAGAGCCTACATTAGCTACAAGGTCAGGTGCCATAAAGGGGGCAGCTTTAAGGCTAGCACTTACTGCACCTTTTTTGACGGCACTCTCTCCAGCCCACTTAGCTCCAGCAGCTTTAACTGTTTGTTTAAGTCCCGCCATACCAGCTTTACCTGCACCAACAGACATTAAGCCTTTGCCAATACCAAAGCTAACAAGGTTAATAGGATCAACTACAGCACTCTTACCGTAGTCCCAGATAGCATCTGCCATTTCTGACCAACTACCCTCACCAGTAAAAGCATTATCCATATTATCAAAGAGAGTATACCCTGCGCCAAGACCCTGCTTAGTCCTATCATCTGACGACATAACATAAGCAGCTTCATTAGCCAGAGAGACACTGTGACCAGCAGAGAGACTACGTTGCCACTGTTGCCAAGTCTCGAAGACATCCTCAAAATCTACTTCCCGAAGGTCCTCTTTGTAGTTTGCTACGTTGACTCCGCCAAGAATAGTAGTAGCAGCCCCACGACCTTTCTGGAACAAGTTGGGGTTAGCCCTCCCCCTTGCTTCAAGGCTCTGGTAGACTAACTCTTGAAGTTCTTTATCCTCAAGGAAGTCTTCTTTAATAAGAGGCTTACCCTTATACTTACCAAGGACTTCATCTACATTCAGTTTACCCTTAGGAGTATCCACTGTCTTTGAGATTGGAAGGGTAGTTGGGTTAGATGTCAACCGTACCCTCTCCTCTTTAGTAACCTCTACTGCTTCCTCTGTCTCAGGACTAAAGCTAGGCAGAGTAATAGGATCAGAGGTGAACCTTTTATTTTCTACCTCTTCTTCTAGAACCTCTTCAACAAGACCTAGCTTCTCCTCTTCCGTTTCCTTCTCCATAAAGGGCAAGGTAGTAGGGTCAGAAGTAAACCTTTTCTTTTTCTTAGTTTCTTCTGACATTAAAGTGCACCCAAGTTTTTAAGGACGTTATTAATATATTCCGAGCCTTCCCCTTGGTAGCTCCAAGGTTCCACAACCTCTGGAATATTCTCATCAAGGAACACTGGGTTAATTTGGTTTCTTCCGCCCTGAGCTTTTAGGACTCTTTCTACTGGACCCTTACCGAACAGTTGGAGAACCCCAGAGTAATCTCCCTCTTTATACTGACCAGCGGCCTTCTCAAGCTCTAGTTGCCTATTCATAAGAGACTCTTGAACTGCTTCGAAGTAGTCTGGATTATCTGACCACTTACCGTTAGCTTCTTGCTCTAGGAGTTTAGTAAGTGCGGTGCTGATCTTACTTTGCTCCCTAGTCAAGGAGTTTAAGTTCTCAGTTAGTATCCTCTTCTCTACTTTTTCAACTTGGCTTACGTCAAGGTTCTCTCTAGTGACCAGAGGTGGTATTCCCGCAGACCCACTAACTACAGTTGGGTACTCTTCACCCTTAAATTTAAAAGAACCTAATTCACCCGGGATTATCTCTACGGTTTCATAGTGGGCATTCAACATCTCGGCAAACTCTACACGATTCACACCAGACTCGCCAGCTTTTATAAAACTATCAGTTGCAGAGTTGTAAGCAGCAATAATACCCTTAGGGTTCTGTGTGTTCTCAAGAGCTGTAATAGAATCAGGTGACAGACCTAAGTTCTTAAGTCCAGTGATAGCCTCAGCTACAGCACTAGCATCCTTAGGGTCACCACGGAGAGAAGACATCTTAGCAGTGAAGGTAGCGTTCTCTCGAGCCAGTTGCGCACTAAGATTTGCCATTCTCTCTTGTTGTGCCCAATTTTCTGTACGTTCAGTTTTACGAGCCTCACGCTCTTCTTTACGTACACCCTCACGTTCACTACGATCTTGAATCTCACCGTAAGCCTTAGCTACACCTTGAAAGAAACCCATCTTATTGACCCCTTGCCATCAAGCCCTTCTTAGGCTCTTCCATCATTACTTCTTCTTCTTCCACCATTGGATCGTCCGAAGCTTCATCCTCAAAGAAGTAGTCATCTGAAGTCTCTTCTATGTCGTCACGATTAAATGGTGTATCAGGTTCCATGTCCATATCTTTAAGCATCTTCTTAGCTTTAAGGATAGCACGTTGATCAGCAGACTTACTACGTTCTTTATCACGCATAAGACCTTCATCAAACTCAATGTCAAGTGCATTAGCAGTCTGTTTAATATACTCATGTACGACAGGAGCAGCTATAAGGCCAGTGTCAATAGTATGAATACCATTAGCTACAGCACTACGCATAATACCTTGTACCAGTGTGTATAGATCAATAGTCTCAAACTCCAAAGCATCCAGTACAGCATTCATACGATCCTCATCTTGAAGGCGCATGATGTGCATCTGGATAATCTCTTCTTGATCATTCATCTCTGGTGGGCGTTCCCAAGCAAAACCTTTAGGTTCTCCTGTGAGTGATTCGCCGGGGATTGGTCCATTCATTATTCTTATCCTTTACCTTAACCGTCAGCTTTACCGAAGATGTGATCACCAACTCTATACCAATTACCACCAGATTTCTCTTTACCCCACTTAGGTACTGAGATTGAGTTGTTGTAGTAGTGTGTGGCATCTCCCACAGAACTTTCATACTCTCCAGAAATAATAGCGTCAGCAGCTTTATATGCAGCAGCACTTGGTTTAATCCTCTGCATATCTTGACCTTGTTCACCTTTAAGATAACCTGTTTCACTATTCCAAGCAGAGAATTGCCCCGGCTTGAGGATAACACCCCTAAGTCCCTTACCATAACTACCTGTCTTTACCCTGTTGGCGATTACAGAACCCACCGCTAGGATACCTTCATAGTCTTGGTTGCCAGCTTCAGCTTGAAGGGTTTTAGCGAGTAGTTCCCTCTCATCAATATCTGCAGCTATAGGTGTACCCGGCTTAGCTTCGGGACGAACCATAGAAGTCACTTCATCAGAGGTCTCAGCCATCTCTTCTTCTGTAGGCTCAGTGGTATCTTTATCCCCAAAAAACATATCCTTTACTTGGTCACGGTACATGCTAGAAAGGTCAATGTCTTTAACCTCAAGAGGTTTGGTATCTACAGCACCGAGACCACGTTTCTTACGCTTAGTCCCTACAGTCTCTGTAGCCCTCTCACGTATTGCATCAGCATCAATCATGCTTAGGTAGCTATCTGCGTAGTTCATCCGAATATACCTCCAAGCAATCCACTACCACTAGCACTACCTGCACCACCAAATAAGACTTTAGAGGCGATGTTAGTCAAGAGGTAACCTTTAGCTGCTTTATCTTCTTCATTAGCCTGCCAACGAGCAAGACCTTCTTGTTTGTCAGCCATAAGGATACTTAGCTCCCTATCAAGGGCAGACTCAGCACTAGTAAAAGCAAAGGCCATAAGGTCTCGCTCACGCTGCCAGAGTTGCTCTAGGGCTGCACCAGTGAAAGCATTAGCTGTTTTAGCTGCTTCCATATTAGCATCGTTCTGTGCAGCAGTATTAATAGTAGCAATATTCTGTCGCCACTGTGCATTAGACTGAGCAATGACAAGACTGTTCTGTGCGTTAAACCTGTCTCTCAAATCTACCATCTGAGCATTGAACTGCTTTGCTGCATTCTCAGCGTCTACGTTAGACTTATTAACCGCATTTACTTGAGTAGCATTAAAACGAGAAACACTCTCTTGCAAAGAAGCAAAGAATTGGTCAGTCTGGTTTTGGCTAGAAGCATTAAACTGTTTAGCAGCATTATCTGCAGCTTGATCAGTAAACAAAGCTTGAATAGTCTGTTGAGATTTAAAGATAGAAGTTGTCTGCTCATTGTTTAGGTTAGTCAGATCAACCTGCAAGAAACCTTTAGCATTCTCTACTGCAGCCTGTTGACGGTTGTTTAGGTTAGTCATATCCATAGCAGCAAGAGTAGCAGCATTCTGGAGTACGGTAGCCTGTTCGAACCCAAGCTCAGCAAGACCAATAGTCTGCATCAAGGTAGAGTTATGCAAAGAAGCTTGTTGCTCTGCATTGAAAGTAATATTAGCCGCTTCAGAGTAACGTGCTGCATTCACTATAGCAGTTTGTTGTTGATTTGACAAGACCTGATTTTGCAGTGCACCTCCCAACTGAGCATTAGCAATGTAAGCCTGTTGACGATTACTCAGGTTAGCCAGTTCAACATTAAGCTTGTTGGAGTTGTTTTGCAGGGCTGACTGTTGACGGTTATTAAGGTTGATGTTAGCAACTTCTGCATAACGTGCTGCAGTAACAATATTAGCCTGTTGCCTGTTGTTAAGGTTCTGACCCTGAAGGCTAGCCTTAATCTGAGCATTAGCAATAGTAGCCTGCTGCATGAACGACAAGTCCTGAGACTGCAGTTGGAAAGCATTCATGGAGTTCTGCAAAGCAGCTTGTTGCTCATTGTTCAAGTTCTGAAGAGCCAGACCCTGTTGTGCAGCAGCATTAGTCAAAGCAACCTGTTGACGCCTATCTACATTAGACAGGTTCATCTGAAGGAAGGCTTGTGCATCTTGCTGAGCAATAGGTAGTGCTGACTCCATAGCAGCCTGTACGATAGCCGCAGAGGCCATAGAAGACCCACCAAGGCCCCTTGCTGACATAGCAGAGTTAGCAGCCCTCATAGCCCCTGCAGCCCACTGTGGAGTGCCATCGTTGAACTGCTGCATCAAGTTAGCTAGCTGACCCTGAACAGTATCCTGAGCATTGACATTACCTTGTGCTGCAGCAGCTAGTGTACCATTATCTACATTGAAAGACTCAAGACGAGCAGCCATGGCAATAGCTTCAGGGGAGAGTTGTCCACCAGAAGAAATAATAGCAGCTTGAGCCATCTCAGACTCTTTAATCTGTGCAGGAGTAGGTAGTTGGTTAGGGTCTACTGTACCTTGTGCTGCAACCACTGGGTCAATACCAGTACTTTGAGCAATCTGAGCAGCATGTGCAACAGCATCTCCACCAGCAGCAGTAGCCAGTTGATCCCCAGTAACAGCCATAGGACCAGTACCAGCAGTTTGAACTCGGTTAGGATCAAAACCAGTAGCAGTAGCCTGAGCACCTTGAGACAGAGTACCTTGTGCAGCAACAGCCTGAGCCTCAGGAGAGAGTGTCCCCTGTGCTGCTTGGAGTCCACCAAGTGCTTCACCTACTTGACCTGAAGTTCCAGCACTACCGTAAGTGGCAGTCCCTGTTGAACCCGGTGCAGTAGCTAGAGCAGTATTACCAATAAGAGATGGATCAATCTGAGGTGCAGCACCAACCTGACCAGTAGCAGGATCAATGATTGTACCGGGAGTTTCAGTCATCTGTGCTACATCAGCAGTAGTGACATTAGCTGTAGGGTCACTGTAAGCAGCCTGAGCCATATCCCTCTGTGCGTCACTAAAGAGTTGCTCTCGCTCAAAGTCTGCGTAGTTTATTGCTTCACCTTCTTTTGATTTAGCAATATTGTTTAGGATAGTCTCTAGTGGAGTACCACTACGGAAGGAAGACATGTACCATTCAAGACCATCAGCATCTGGGTTACGATCAAAGATAGCTCGGTAGGCTTGAATGATCTGATCTTGTGCAGCAGTTACGGTACCTTGAAGTGTCGCCTCATAGTCTAAAAGACCTGCACCAGAACTTTCAAAAGCAGCAATATCTGCAGCAGTTGGCTCACGACCAAAGACCTTATTAAAGACCGCATTAATATCTGTTATCTCGTAGTCAGCTATGATTAGGTTCTGCAGGTCAGCATAAGACATACCCCCAGCCATAGCTTCAGCGTATTTATCAAGTTCTCCATCATTAGGTGGGCGACCAAGAATATGATCAAAGTTATCTAGAACTGATTTATCTGTAGGATTTGGAAAGTCCCTACGAAGATAGTAAGAAATTTCTTGCTCAGTAAGACCATTAGCAATAAGACCTGAATACTTAGCTATTTGCGCATCAGTGGGTGCACCACCAAGAAAGTCTGTAAGTAATTCTGTTGCAGAGAGTGTAGAAGGTCCATCTTCGATAACACCCTCTTGTGCCCTACGAGCAGCATCTCTAGCAATATTAGCCGCCACCTGCTCTGGTGTAACTTTACCTTCAGCAAGTTTCTGGCCATACCAATCTATAGCAGCTTGATCAAAGTTTAGGTTATCATACTTGTCAAAGTGGTATTTTAGGAAGTCCCCATAGGAAGCAGCATCACCACTACCTGCAGGAGGAGAAGCTACATAACCCTCTTGTGCCCTAGTAGCAGCATCTTTAGCTAGATTAGCTTTTACCTGTTCTGGTGTAACTTTACCTTCAGCAAGGTTCTTACCATACCAATCTATAGCAGCTTGGTCAAAGTTGAGATTGTCATACTTACCAAACTCTTGCTTAAGAAAGTCCGTGTAGTCAGCGGCTGACTTGGTTGTTGTTGGGGAACCCTCTTGTGCCCTAGTAGCAGCATCTTTAGCTAGGTTAGCTGCCACCTGTTCTTTAGTAACTTTACCTTCAGCAAGGTTCTTACCATACCAATCTATAGCAGCTTGGTCAAAGTTGAGATTGTCATACTTACCAAACTCTTGCTTAAGAAAGTCCGTGTAGTCAGCCTTAGTTTTTGTTTGAGAAGAGGTAGCTTGTCTAGTAGGAGTGGGTACAGGCACTGTCTGAACTGGAGTGGGTACAGGCACTGGAGCCGTAGGAGTAAATGGAATACCTCTTACAGAAAGTGCATTCTCATACCTTTTTTGTGCCGCTGCATCCAATTCTGCCTTTTTAGTAACAAGACCCTTCTCCACATTTGACTTCACTTGATCCCAAGTAGTTTTCCCGCTAGCAAGATTCCCGCCATACCAATTCCAACCACCGGAGTCAATACCTTCTCCAGTAACTGCCTTATACATTGCGTCTAGTCGTCGCTTGTATTCATCTTGAGATACAACAGAACCACCTTCAGCCATTTGCATTGGGGAGCTTGGCATAGCTGTAGGGGGAGTTGCCAAAGCAGCAGCAGCCTTATCAAAAGCTAGAAACTTCTTAGCAGCAGTGGGGTTAGTTTGGAGAAAGTTTTTCATACCTTCTTCACCCGCAGGTCCTGCATAACCCATACGAGATAGAAGCCTGTGTTTTTGGTCTGTCGAGAGAGTCATTCTATCTCTTTCCTTATTATTAGTTTACCCTAAAGCCTTATACACCAACTAGGATTAATTGTAAAGCTTTACGTCTTCTGGTGTAGAATCTACGACAGATTGGGCTGAAACTCTTTCTTGTGCATCAGTAACGATAAGTGGATTAGGTACCATCTCTGTACCAATAATTTCACCTGTCTCTTCATCCCTAATGTCTTGTACAATCTCAGCTTCCAGCGGTTCAATAGCTGTTTGCACTAGAACTGCAGAAGTAATTGGTTCAAAAGTATTAGGGTCTACTTCACCTGTAGGTTGATCCTCGTAGACTGCTTCACGACCTTCACTAAGTACATAGCGAGAGAGACGAGAAATAGCCTTACGGTAAGCCTCAAGTTGAGCATTGAAGGTATTAAGTGCTAGTGTTTCAATTAGGTCAGCTTCAAATACTGAGAGTGCTGCCATAGCTGCCTGAGACTTAGCAGAAGTAGGGTCCATCACAATATAGAACATAGCACTGTCCCGCATTTCCTGCGGGTAGCCCCGCGCTGCCATCACTGGCTCTTTAGCCCTATTAATAGTAGAAATAGAGACTGGCTTGTCACCTTGTTTGATGTTGATAATCAGGCTCATGCCGTGGACCCCCAGATTGAAAATTCAGTTGAAACGCCGGGTGCTACGATTGGTTTGATCCACGTCTGCCCGCTGTCTTTGATTTCTGTATAATCGCTTGGATGCAGGATCACGCCATCCCGTACAATCATGCCTGTGCGACCTACTGAATAACCATAAGGCAGGCGCAGCCATGGGGCATCGTCGGAGGGGTCTGCTTCGTAGACAGTGAAGTTATCAGCATCACCGGATGCCAAAGAACCGAAAAATAGTCCAAAATCCTCTGAGGATGAGGGGCTAGTAAGTGCAGCCGAGAAAGTGGCACCCGGTGTTGTTGTTGCCACACTAGTGTTGGGGCCTAGAACAAGCTGAACCGATGAACCGCCACTGACAAACGATGTTAAATCTACAGAAATAAAGTATGTGGCTCCAGCAACTAATCCTGAGGCAGTCTGCTCAAGGTTGCTCCCTGAGCCTGCAGCCTTGCTTGCCACCCCAGACCCAATCGTCCAGCCTGTGTTTTTAGTCCAATCTGTGTCCGTGTCGAACGTCCCATTCGTGACAAGGTTGGTGAAGTCCATGCGGACAAGCTGGGGTGTCTTTGTTTGTCCTGCATTAAGATTAAACTCAGCGCGGCTGATGATTGCGGGGGATACTGTATTAACAGTCATTTTACTGCCTCGCTACTGTAGCGCCATTTGCGCTGATTGTGGTTGTGACTGCGGTGGTGTCTTGCTCTACAC
>Ga0196889_1000292_pt1 | contig 15886 bp, 16 predicted proteins | sample VirMetDEL_Nov_12_FD_166415 | JGI IMG/M metagenome (GOLD analysis project Ga0196889, IMG submission 166415) | Aqueous microbial communities from the Delaware River and Bay under freshwater to marine salinity gradient to study organic matter... | ecosystem: Environmental > Aquatic > Marine >...
TTTTAATGCGGGGTCGGCAACCCTTGTGAATTTAACAGTAGCATCATCTGGTTCGGGAAATTTCATTCCAATATCAACAACTGGTTCAGGAAATTCCGCATTATTGACGAATGCGAATTTGGTTTATAATCACGGGACAAACACCATTACAGGCAACGTAACGGGTTCAGCGGGTTCAGCAGGAACAGCAACTGATTTAACAGGAGGAATTATTGGTAATGTGCTTTACCAAGCATCAGTGGGTTCAACAACAAGAATGACAAATGGTGCGGTGGGAACAGTGTTGACATCAGGTGGCGTTGGTGCAATTCCAACGTGGTCTGCAAATCTTGCAGGGAATGCTGGTTCTTCGACATATGCGACTAATACAACAATCACAAATGATTTGGTAAGCGCAACCTCACACGCTTTAACATTTGTATCAAATACATCAGGGAATCTTCCACAAAAAACACGAGCAAACGTTGGAACAGGGGAAGGTCTAACATACATTCCATCGACGAATGCACTCAATGTAAATATTGGTGGAGTTGGGTCAGTAACAACAGCAAAAGTTGTAATAAAAGATAATATGGGTTCAATTGGAGATATAGATATTGGAGGTGGAGTATTATCAATTAATAATAGAGTTGCAGGTAGTGTAACTTACATATCAACTGCGGATGGAACAGGAACATTAAATAATATAGTGGGTGCATCAGAATTAACAACAGAAATTTATAACAAACTATCAACTACAGCAGGAATAATTGGACCTCTTTCTACTATCACATTTACAAGCGATATGATTGGTTATACTATACAAAGATTTGGAACAGCAGCAACTTTTACAGTAGTTTCTGGAACAATCTATCTTGTTAATAATAGTGCAGCACTTGTAGCAGGGATTTGGATAATTACTTTATACGCAAATTTTCAACCACCAAATACAGTAGGAGCAGTGCAATTTATGACAACAGGGCTTTCTACTGATGGTGTTACTCCTTATACATATGTAGGTGGAACAGGAGCAATTTCAGTTTGTGGTTCAGCAGCAATTACAACAGCATCAACAAATTCACGTGTAACTGGTGGAATTAGTATTACAATGGAAGTTACAGCACTCACTACATATTACCAGTTGGTAAATATGGCGTATACAGGATTTGCCTCAATGACTTGTTTAGGGACATCGTGTTTTTTAAAGGCAACACGACTCGCGTAAATCCCTTAAATAATTTAAAAATTAATTTATAGGTTTAATATAACTAATGTCTGAATATTATCCACCATCTGAATATACACCAGTATTTGATGTTACAAATTTTCGCACTACAAATGACAACAATATAACTCAAGATGACGCAGACCGTATGTATCTATCACGTCAAGGTGTTGCATCTTCTTTAGCAACCTCAACCAACTTTTTAGGGACTGTTTCGTGTGGTGGAAATTTAACTCTCAATGCGCCAACTGCGTCAAATAGACAGATAGAAGGTTCATTTTTGAAATTAGTTGATAATGCTTCAGTCTCAACTAATAAACCAATCATATGGTTTCCCGACCCTTCACTTCAAATAACTACGAATGATGTATCAGGAGCAGTTAAGACAATTGACTTAAAAAGTTATAATGGTTCTGCTACAAATATTTCAACTTCTTTGTCGTGTCAATACGGACAGGTATCGTTAGGAGGAACTCTTAAAATAAGTCAAAATATAGACCTAACTAAATATTCAACCCTTACACAAGGTGCTTTAAACCTTACAGTAACCAATAATAATTCAAGTGGAAATATATTACTCAATACGACAAGTGGTGCAATTGTTGCTAATACACCAATAGTTCCGTGCAATGTCCCCCCTGCTATTTTTGCAACAAGACCATCTATTGGTTACACTTATTTCGGAACAGTAGGACCAAATGCAATACCATCAAATACACCAATAAATGTAACCGTAGTAGACCCATTACCAATAGGTGTTTATTTATTTGAAGCATCTTTGTTAATAACAAAAAGCACAAGCACATTTGCGGCGGCAGGAACATCTTCAATCCGATTAACATATCAACAATTAACAAGTGTTTTAGAGTTTTCAAGCACGTATATATCATTTGAAAATCTATACCCAAACGATACAGTAGTAGGAAGTCTCCCGTGTGGTCTTGTAGGAGGTTCTCGAATATTAAACGTTCTTGACCCTACTTATACAGCAGGAGCGGGTTTTACAGTTCAAGCGGCCAGTTGGGCGACATATGCTGGTAGTCCTACTTATACCATTAAATGGTCTGCTGTTCGAATCGCATAAATCAATAATTAATAAAACAATTAAGACCAATATAATGCCATTTATCTTGATTGTTTAGCAGTTTTTTATCTACAGGGATATATATAATGGAGTTCAAGAAGATTAGCGTTAAGGCATTGTCTAAACAGGCGTTGAGTAAATTGAAACGCGGACTTCCCGCAAGAGTTATGAAAGGTGAAGGAATGCAAATTGTAGTAATGCCTCATCAGTTTAGTGCTATTGCAAAAGCTTTCCTTAAAAACAAAGGAATGAATGTAGCACTATCTCCGCCTGAAGTGGAGGCAAATGTGGTTGATGAAATCAGTGGTGAAGGTATTTTTGGTAAGAAGGCAGACAAGTTTTTCGAGAAGAAGGGAATTAAAAAAGTCATCTATAAGACGGGTGCGGCCTTGAAACCTTTAGCAATGGAAGCAATTGATGCGGCGGCAACAATGGCAACTGCATATGGAGTTCCTCCTTCGGTTGTTGCTTTAGCACAAAAAGAAACTAAAGGATATATTGATAGACCCGAAGAATACCAGACCAAGAAAGGTCAGAATGCTTTACTCAAACGCACTGGTAAAGTTGCTATGGAAGTTGGAAGTCCTTATCTTGAAGAAGCAGGTATTGATGTTTCTCAAGTGAAGGATGCGGCCAAGTTGGCACGTGAAATAAAGAAGGCATCTAAAGCAGGAGGTCCTCCTGTTTCGAGTGCTTCATTAAAGGGTGATGCTGAAGAAGCATTCTTGTCTACATTACAATCATATATGGATAAACGTGCTAGTGCAAAGTCTGCTCCTGTATCAAGTAATCCGTGGGACTTGGTAGACCAAGATGGCATTATTGGTAATGGCATTATGCAAGACATTCGTAAAGGGTTAAGACGGGGCATTGGTGGTGTTGGTTTATATGCAGGTGGTCCGTCTGGTCGTGGAATTGGAATGGGATTATATGCTGGAGGGTGTATGGGCGGTGAAGGATTTAAATCTGCCCTACACGATATGGGTAAGAAATATGTGAATACCGCACGTAAGATGGTTGGGATGGGTCACCCCGCAATGGAGAGTCAAGCGAATGATGTTAACTTCTTATCTCATACACAATTTCCACCTGCATATCAAAGAAGAACTTAAATAAGATTAATCTTAATAGTTAATTAATCTTCATTATTCAATATTTAACCATTAAATATCGAATAATAACAATTAATGATAGATAAACCTTATATAAAATATTTTATATAAGGTTGGGATATAATATTAGATAAATTCATTATCTAATAAGTAATATAATGCTATTATAATATGATTAAATCGCAATTTAACGATTAACTATTGATTAATGCGACATTATATGTTTGATTATTAATTTATTATTATAAAAGCATATATTATAATGACCTCCCTGAAAGAACATATTAAGGAACAAAGACCCATACTTTCTGAAAGTAGTTTGACTACTTATAACTCTATATTGAAATCATTGTATCGAAAAGTATTTGGCGATGGTAATATGGATTTCGATAACTTTGAAAAGTCTGACAAGATACTCACATTTTTAAAGGACCTAGAACCTAATAAACGAAAAACAATTATGTCTGCATTAGTTGTCATTTGCAAAGACCCCAAACCATACAGAACACAGATGCTTGATGATATTAAGGAAACTTCTGCAAAGACTGCCAAACAAGAGAAGACACCAGACCAAGAAGAGAACTGGATTACTCAAGATGCATTACGTGCCAAGTTTGCAGAACTTGGACAAGACTCTGCACATACTTACAAAAAGAAGACTTTAACAATGACGGACTTACAAAAGATTCAAGACTTTATTATTATTGCATTATTTCATTTGATTGTTCCAAGAAGGGCACAGGATTATACAGAGTTTAAAATAAAAAATGTTGATAAAGAAAAGGACAACTGGTTCGATGACCGAGTTAATGAATTTGTTTTTACGAAGTATAAGACTGCCAAGTTTTATGGAGAACAACGTTTACCAATTGGCAAAGACCTTAAACTAATTATCAAGAAATGGATTAAATCAAATCCAACTGAATACCTTCTATTTGATACTAATGGTTCTAAATTAAGCACTGTCAAATTGAACCAACGCTTGAATCGCATTTTTGGTTCTACAAAGGGTATGAGTATTAATGCCCTTCGACATTCATACCTATCAGATAAATATCAAGACACAATCAAGTTGAATGAGGATATGGCAGACGATATGAAATTGATGGGTAGTTCTGAAAAACAATCCACCACTTATATTCAAAAGGAATAGACTTAAAGGAATTTGTTAGTTTGTTAGAATCTAACAAATCTAACAAACAATAATTAATATTAAGATATAATTTTAATATTAAGCAATAGTATAACAATGCTTTCCAACTACCAGTTAATCGATTTAGCAAAAGCAATGAAATATCCCCTTGAGAAGGTATGCTTTAAAACTGACCTTTGTGAAGAACCACTTAAATACAACTGTGGTTATATTATTAATATTCAAGACGAAGTTAATGAGACCACTGGCGAGGATAATGACGGAACCCACTGGACGGCATTATACGTAGAGAAACACAAAAATGGTAAGGTGCAACCTTTCTATTTCGATTCATACGGCGTTGCACCTCCTGAAGAAGTGAAAGCATTTGTGGGTTCTTATGTTCCTTACTCGACCAAAGACATTCAAAGTATAATGAACGATTGTTGCGGATTCTATGCATCTGCATTCTTGTTCTTTGTTAGTGCATCTAAATTCAGAAACCATTGTATTTACCAAGATGCGGAAACATTCCTCGAACTATTCAAAGACCTTAACCTGTCTCACGATTTTAAACAGAATGAATGGATGCTTCAGCAGTTTTTTTGTAGCACCCCCTCTACGAATTAATTCTATATTTCAAATCCAAATAATAAGACACCTATTATGATGTCGTATTATTTAACTTTATATTTCATTGTTGCTCGAAAGTGATAAAAAACATACGGACATCAAAGACAGAATTGCCTTTATAGTTTCTCCATAGTTTGATATTCAAATATTTTTTAGCACCTTGATTTATTTCTTGTTTCAATTTTAATTTATACACGACTGCCGGAAAGCACATCCACCGATATGGATTGACTATAACAAAGAAAGATAACAAGGTCAATCGCCTTACCAGACATATTTTGACCCTGCACGGAGACTGACTTCGGCACCGCTTTTTCAACTTCCAAGCATCGGGACACATCCACAAAGTAATAGTTGTAAGCAGTCTCAAAATCCAACTGGGAGATAAGTCCAGAACAGAGTCCATCTATTTGGTCTCCGTTAATCGAGTTGCAACCGGACAACTGTTCGACAAACTGTTGGTAAGAGTATCTCTGGGTATTGTAAAGAGCATTTGCACCAGACACCACCACTTGGAATTGAGACAGAATACATAGAGGAGAAGTAGTTCCGCAACCCGCACCATCGTAAGGAGAAGTCAGAGGACTAATAGCACCGTTGGCGGCCGCAGTAAAGTAAGGCAGAACAAGCACTTTGGTGATGTTAGCGAGACCGTTAGTAATCAAGTTATTGAATAGACCCGCAGCCGCAACGTTCAGCACCTGATACTGATAAATATCCTCATACACAATCTTCTTAATGGGAGAACCAATATATGCCATCTCGTAGGCAGGGGCAAACACATAAGAAGGAACATTCAAAGTGATATTACGAGACATCGGGGAGTTGGTCACCCCAGCAACTGCAGTTTGAGTAGAAAGCACCGAAGCACCAACCGCTAAAGAAAGAGTAAAAGCACCCGCAGGGAAGGCAGCAACTGACCCGTTTCCAGCAGCTGCTGAAGCAATCTGTAGAGGAGAGACTCCACCACTTCCAACCTGAACGTTAGTCACCGTCAATACACCACCCGCACCAGCAGAAGTAAAAGAAACAACAGAGTTATTCAACTGCATAGTGATTTTCAGAAATGTACCTTTCAACAAAGGCATCTTCTCGAACATATGGTGCAAATGACGGAGTTTGACAATACCATTAATCGCCCACTGAACTTCTCCACGTGCGGCAACACCATCGTTAGTTTTGCTAAAGATATGAGACTTGTATATTTGAGCAACATTAGCGGCAGACAAAAGAGTAGACCAAGCATCAGAACCTGGGGCAGTTAAACCAGCAGGGTCATAGTTAATGTATTGCTGTCTTTTCGTCATACCAATATTACCAGCATTGTAGGAATTAAAAGCACCTGTCACAATAGCAGTAGGAGTAGCATTCTGGGTAAAACAACTACCAATTCCGTTAATTGAAGCGGCACCATTAAAGACAACAGATAAAGCATCATCAGGATAAAATCCCATCGAGGCACCTTGAGTAACCACATCATTTAGGGAGAGGGAGGTCATTAGTCTAAAACTGTTGTAAAGACCTTGAAAATTCGTTTGCTGAATAACAGTCACACCATTCCAATCCACTTGAATAGAATGGATAACAGACCCAAACCAATTCTTGAGACCACAAGCATAGTCGCAAGAAGTAGCAGCAGTCGCAGGAGCAAATCCAAGATTGTTAGCATCACCCGTAAGGGTCATAACCATCGGAATCTGCAGGTATGCTTCACGATATGACATAAATCTATTTGAGTTAGACAACTGACTCGTATCAATTACTGCCTGATTTCCAGAATACTGTCCGTTCTGGTTGTCAAGAATAGACAACCAATCACGCTTAATAAACACCGTGGGAGTTCCTTCAGTTTGAGAAGACAAATCATAAACAAGTTGGTCTGACATAGTTATACAATTATAAAAGATAAAAAATAAATCCAAATACGCCAAACTAACGCCTTAATCAAAACACTTTGTTAGAATCTAATAGAATCTAACAAACTAACAAATGGGGATTAAAGGGGCAATGCTCCCTTCACATACTAAACTTAATATTCATTGGTTTGGACTTCTTTGTCTTAATCATAAGTTTCTCCAACTTGCTATTAATTTGTTCTAAACCTGAACCCGAATAAGCAGACTCTTCTCCGCCTACACTTTTCAATCCGCTTAATGTCGAACCCAATAAAAAGGATTGTCCGCCAGTCATACTTTTGTGCTTAAAAACTCTACCGTGCATTTTTCCTAAAACAGGCATTATACACTTGGTTTAGATTTTAAAATTGAATTCAATCGCATCAACGAAGAAAGCAACCCATTAATACTTGTTAGTTGTTTGGTAATGTATTTCGCTTTGGCAGGGTCGTCTGTCTTTTCAGTAATCAAACTCATTTGATATTTTGCTAAACACTGAATAAAATTAGAAACCGATTGTTCGCTTACTTCATTGAAATTCATTTATATAATTAAGCAATATATTAATTTTATAAATTTAACGCCGATTGTTTAAACCTCCAATCTCACGGATTGCAAGTATAACTGTCATTTGTGGGTCCATAATTGGCACTAATACTCCAGTAGGAGTTGATAGTTGAATACGAATTTCACTATACGTTCCACTTGTTAGTTTATTCCAACTAAATTCTGGTGGTCGTTCTACAATCTGTTCGCCTATTGCTACAGTTGGTGTAATCGCATAAATGCAAGTAGAAGGATTCGAATAAATATTGTTAATATTACTTGTATTCAAAATCAATGTAGGGGCAGGTTGCACCTGTGGTGAGGTAATAGAAGTATATGAGTTTGTATCAGGGTAGGCAACTCCTAAATCACGGGCGCTAACAAATGTAGAAGCAAATCCAATAATTGCATTGAAATTGGAAGGTGTCGCCACTTGGGGTTTAAAGGTCTGTGCTGGAAAGACAACTACTGCAGGATTTGTATAACCTACTGGCAGTGCAATTGGAAACTGATAGGTGTTTAATTGAATAGCATACAAATTAGGATTGACTACCATATTGAAATAATACACATTCTGTCCTGATGCATTCACTAAGTAATGACCGTTTGCAATCATCACATATTGACAGTAGGAGTTTAAATCGGCAATCTCATATAACCCATCCGGAATCGTAATGGTGTAAGTGGTCTGCACGTTCCCTGCATTCTCCCACGTATAAGTGAGTGTGTTATTACCATACAACGATAAATCAATATTACGCCAAGCGTAAAACATTGCTAGACTACTTAATGCAATTTCGTGGTTTGGAAAGGAAACAGTATTGGGAAACTTATACAGAAGGGTAGTGTTGTTAGTTCCAGCAACTATGTTAGAACGAGTAAATATAATGTTACTAGTCGCCATTTATAATACCTAAAGGTTTTATTTATTTCTTTTTGATAATTATGTTTTTAGGTTTAACTTCGGGAATTATCGGAGTATAACCAAGACCTACTGGAACTTGAGAACCACCCATATACATAGGAATCAGATTAGTCGCATTTTGTTTTTTAGCAGTTGCCAATGGTGTTGATAGTGCAGGATTGAAACCAGAATTCATTGCTATATATTATACTTTTATAATATTCAAAAAGGTTGCATTAATACCCCAATGCCGCCAAATCTAATAGTATTGTGTGACCATCTTTGCGAAGGATTTTATCATTATGAATCAGTTTGACAAGCAGGGTTTTAAATTCCTTGATTAATTCTTTACTGTTATTACCCGCAATGATTTGTCCTTTCAAAATTGTAAAACGATTAAACTCTGCTTCGTCTTTGGTCTTGTTAGGTTTTGGTATGCTTTCGATACCCTGTGCTTTTGACATCTTGAAGACTTTGTATAAAATGTCTTTATCGGAATCTTCCATTTCTGTTAAATCGTTATGACTTGGGAATCCGTGTCCGTTTATAATCTTATTCAACATTTTACCAAGTTTTGGTGAAATCGACATCTGGGGCAACTCTGCAATCTGTCCGCCTTTGACTGTTCGCATTAAGAGTGTATTGTCTCGCAACTTTTGTTTATGAATAACATATTTCCCTAATGGCATATAACTCGTTTCACGTTTGATTCCCTTATCTAAATCAATGTTGTCCGGTCTAACAGTCATTAATGGTTTCATTGAAGCAATGCTTCCACCAAACGTGATACGTTTACTTTTACCTTTACCTTTGTCTTTTAATATGGATTGTTTAATTAATCCTTTTCCACCTAATCCAAGTCTAATACGTAATTCTCTGAAGATGTCATTTAAATCAGATTCGTCTTTAGGGTCGTTTAAATTCATTAATTTTGTGAAACTTTCATATTCTTCTGGTTCCAATTTGTCTAGCATTATCCCTTTCTGTTCCATACTTTCCAAAATGCTACGTTTGTCTGCATAATCAAGTTCTTTAAAATCTTCATTCGTCATACCTAACTGGTATTCAAGAGTTGCAAATGGAGATGCAGATACTGTGGCAACCGCTTTAGGGGCCTTTTTACTTTTTGGTCCTACTTTAAAAGCTTTTTGTTGTGGAGTGGGTTCAATTGGGATTTCTGGTTTAAATTGTCCTGCTTTGTAAGCATCAATGATTCCTAATAGTTCTTCCTTTTTCATTTTTTGAATTTCTGCTGATGTAGCTTTTGGTGCAACTCCTTCTAAAATTTTGATTTTTAACCAACCACGTAATTGAGGCAATTTTAATTTTGAAATTTCACCTATAGTTACAGTTGGGTCTTCAATAAAAACAGTAGTTTCAATATCTGTTCCTGCAATCTGTTTCGTCGCCTTGGTGGTTGGAATGCGTTCTAATCTTGAAATGTTTTCAGGTTTTGTAATTTCATATACTGACTTCTTTAGTTCTGCAAGTTGATTTGCTTGAAATAATTGGTCTGCATCGTGTTTTGTTAAAATGATGTCATTAATAATGGTTGTTAAAATACTCGCCTTTTGTGGAGGAGGTGCCTGTTGCAGTTTTTGGGTTAAATCCTGTAAAACCGCACCTGTAGTTATTGATGAAAGTCCGTCATTAATTGCTTTTTGTGCGGCTGCTCTATCGATGGGGTTCATCTTATCTAATGCTTCAATCATTGAAGTTGTTGGTAATAAACTACTTAAGGTAGATGTTGCCACCAAGGCGCTTGACGCCATTCCAGACGGCACTGAACCAGTCGGTAATTGTTGAATAACATAAGTTAGTTCCCTTAATTGGTCCGCATTAGGCATTAGTCGCATCATTTCTCGCATTGAAAGAAGCAACTCCTCTGTAGTTCCTGACTGTTGAACTGAAAGACTACTAATGTAATCTTTTTTGTATCTCTGTAATACTTCATTGAACAGTGGGGCAAGTATTCCTGATGCAAATTTCTGTTTAACTAATTTGCTAAAATCGCCCCAAGCAACTCCTAAAAACACCACATCCTCATCACTAATGGTTTTCATAATCTTACCTGCTTCTGCACCATCAGTAATATCAAGTAATGCTTGACGTAGAACCTTTTTCTGACTATCAATATCTAACAATTTCTCGGAAAGTGTTCGTGTATCGGTTGGTTGGACTGGTGCGACTCCAGTTGTTTTTAATGTATCTACAGCGGACTCTGTCTTTGCTAAATTATCAATCTGCATTTGTAAATTTGCTAAATATTCATTGTAAACCTTTCTTCTATCTTGCGGTTGTCGAATGTTGTATGGATTCATTATATAATATACATACTTTATAAAAAATACTTACCTAGCAATATTCTGTATCCCGAATATCTGTTTCCTTATCAATTAATTTTGGTTCAATACAACTCTGTCTCACAAATGTATTTGTATAATCCTTTTTAGCACTTAATTCAGGGTCAAACAACTCTTCATCACATATAGTTTGAAAATCGCTTAATAGTGTCTCCATCCAATTATCACAATTGAGAAATTCATTAATATACATATTTAACCATTCATTAGCGAGTCTTCTTTGTTTTAAATTCAATTCATAAAATGAGGTTTGAATATGATGACCTGTTCTAACAACACTTAATGCTCTTAATCTTTCGAAAATATCAGGGTCTGCAAAATCAGTTTGATTAAAGGAAGGCATATACTTTAGGATAATATAAAAATTAATATTAAACTTTTTTATTAAATTATACTTTATGATACACTTTTTTAAAAATGTAGTGGTATTATAAATGCTTTCAACTTTTGCAATCGTAATCGCAGGTGTATCCCTTATTATAGTGGTTGTATCTATGTATCGCAATTCTCCTAACCCCGTTCCTATAATTGACATTGAAAGAGGTGCAAATGGTATAATTGAAATTCAAACAACTCCGCCAGTTGAATGCCAAACTCAAGAAGTTGCCATCGTTGATGCTGAATTGAATTTAATTGTTTAGGAAAAATGGGAAAAAGTCCGTAATTGCGCTTTTTTCTTAAAATTAATATCTTTAGAGTATATATAAATGTTTGGAACTGTCTATGCCATTAAATGCAAAACTACTGGCGATCAATACATCGGTTCAACTATTAAACACGTTGAGTATCGCTTGGAACAGCACCGCCAATCGGGTAATAAAACCAGCAGTCGCCCTATTATTGACCGCAAGAACTTTGAATGCATTATTTTGGAATCCGTAATCTGCGATTCAAAACGTGAGTTGTTATATCGCGAACGGTATTTCATCGAGACTGAACCCAATGTGGTTAATAAATGTCGCCCTATTATCACTGAAGAGGAGCGTAAAGCAAGTGTCCTTGCCTACGAACACGCCCATCCCGCCTACTTCCAAAAATACAGAGACGACCACAAGGAACACTGGCAATCAACCTATGTTTGTCCCTGTAAAGTATCGTGCAGACTCATTAATAAGAATCGCCACGAACGAAGCGCCCAACACAAGGATTATTTGAATAATCTTATTCAACCTTCCATATTGGATATGTAGAAGAGTTTATATTTTATTTTATGTGTTTATCACCATAATATAAAATCGTAGGGGGGTATATGAGATTATCAAAAGATTTCTAGCGAGAGAAGGTTTCGATCCTCCGACCTTTGGGTTATGGGCCCAACGCGCTTCCTCTACGCCACCCCGCTACGACAACCATAAAAAATTACAACCATATAAACCCACTTTCGTTTGAATCTATAAATTTTGTTAGTTTGTTAGATTATATGAATACAGATTATAAAACCCAATCAATCCATTTTAGAAAAGATAGTGGTATGACATTCGACCAATGCTTGGAATGGATTTGTAATAATGGGTTCAAAATCAAACAGGTTAGTGAGACTCCATACGTATATATCTTCCACCAGTTGTCGCCATCATATATGAAACGTATTGGATACGCAGACTATCGATGCAAGTTCGGCAATGATAATGTTTGTATAATTAAGGGGTTTAAAACTATAAAATCTAACAAACTAACAAACAGAGATGTATGAGGGAATGTATGAAGACGGAATAATTGCTCTATGCCTTTCTTGCCACCCCTGCCTTGCAACCGCATACTATGAGGTTCTTTTAATATATGGGTATTTATAGGGGGATAATCCCCCTTATCTCCTTTGCTATACTTTTTTAAAAGTATATATAAATGATTCATACCCTTGTTTGGTTTATTGCCCTGTTTTATTTAGGAATCATATCAATAGAAACAGTTATGATTGTTCGAAATAACGATGAGACCGTATTCGATGTCATTGTTAGAACCACACACGGCATCGCCAAATATATAACCATTAAAACTAACAAGGATGTATAACCGATTTAAATATATTATAATACATATATTAAGGAATATGTATAATAAAGTTGCAATTTATAAATGGCGAGAAGCACACCCTGATGAATATCTTGAACTGTCTCGGTCTGTTTCCCTTAAAAGCAAATGGAAGAATATCGAACAATCAAGAGAACGAAATAAATTACATAAACGGTTTATGACCGAAGTCAAAAGATTTAGGAATATAGATATTTTTTAATTCAACAATTAATTTTGAATTAAAACAATTAAGTTCAAATGACTTAAATAATTATCTCCAGAGTATGTATAAATGATTAACATTAAGGAAACCCGAACTATCAAATACACCCCTTCACTATTTTGGTTAAAGAAGGACGCTTTCTTGGAGGCAACCGAAGCAGAAATGGTTGAACGATTTGAAAAAAGACTAACTACATACGAAGTTATGGACGATGAAACATTCCAGTATTCATTGTATGTTGATACGGAAACAACCGCTGTATCACGTGAAAATTATACAGAACAATTATGTAAAACATTTGAAACTAAAGTAGAGGACATTTTTCGTGAAGTATTGATAGTATTAATGGGTAGTGATTTTAAACCAAATATTACAATTGCATCGAGTCATACTGCCAATTACAAAGAAGACCAGACCAAAATCTCACTACATCTGCACGTATCAAATGTTATTGCAACCAAGCAACAACAACGCCGTTTTATACATCAAATGAATCTTATGTCTTTTGCCAATAGAAATGTCCCTTATAATGTATTCGATTACATTCCTCATATGGAAAACCTTTTTGATGAAAGTGTTTATAGTGTTGAACGTAAAATGAGATGTGTTAATACAAGCAAACCGAATGAATGTCGTCCTCTTATTCTTGTCAAGGGCAATTTGATAAATACAATCATTACAAGACACGACCCCGACGCACGAGTAATGGAAGACTTTAACGATGGACCAGTTTATACAAAGTCGAACTTTGTATCTCCATTTGATAATGGTATTACTGAATCTCCTTACAATGAGGAATTACTCTTTTACGCTGAATCAGGTGCTTTTGCAAATATGGTTGGTTCAGGGTGTCATCAAAAATGGTTGTCTCTTGCAGGTATGTTGGTTTCCATTCTTCCAGTAGAAGATGCATTTACTTGCTGGGAACAAGCAACAATGCGAGATGGAACTATTAATAAACAGTGTGAATATGAAGCAAAGTTTAATCACGTAAAAAAGTTAATGGACGACCCATTGAAAGCAATGAATTCCCTTAAAAAGACGATTAAACACGATTATCCAACAATCGCCCAAGAATGGAAACAACGTGTCGATATTGCAAAAGAAACTGCAAAACAACAATTATGCAACGCAGTCAAGACACAAAAGGAAGCAATCAAGGCACAAAAGGAAGCAGTCAAGGCACATATTGAAACTGGAAATAGCGTTCATACAAGTAATACATATCTTGAACTTAAAGAGGAATTTGAAAAAACCCATTTTAAAGTGATTGAAACGTCCTCCTTCTTTACTCTTGATGAAGAAGGTAGAGTTAAAAAGGTTAGTTCAAAGGCCGATTTTAAATCGGCCTACGAGCATATGCCATTTAAATTCATATCGAATTGGTTTTCTGACCCCAATATGCATCTTTATGAGTCCGCTGACGTTTATCCACCCGACCAAGTATGCCCTGAAGGTGTATTCAATTTATGGATTCCTTTTGAGATGGAATTTGTTAAAGTTTGGGTTCATAATCAGGAAGGAATTGATGCAATTCGTAAGCATATTTTAATATTATGCGGAAATGATAAAGTTGGTGCAGACTATTTTGAAAAATGGATAGGTCAAATGATTCAGTTTCCAAGTGTTAAAACTATTTGTCCTACATTTATTTCAAAACAAGGAGCAGGTAAGGGGCAATTAACATATTTTATGGGTAAAATGTTTGGAACTAAAAAAGTTGCTAATGAAATAACAGACCCTTCGCGTGATGTATGGGGACCATTTAACTCAATGATGAGGGATAGTTTCCTTGTTAATCTTGATGAGGCAACTGGTAAAGACAGTAAAGACGCACAAGGGAAATTCAAGGGATTAGTTAAAAGTGAAACTATTACTATCAATGAAAAGGGTCAAAAACAACAGATAATTCGTTCATACCATCGATGGATAATTACTACGAACGGTCTGAATGGTGCTATTGCGATACATAAAGACGACCGTCGAAATTGTGTGTATAGGTCAAGCGATGAGCTTATTGGCAATGTGAGTTATTTTAATAAATTACGCGAAATGTTTAATGATACAAATGTAATTAAATCTGCATACGAGTATTTTAAAAATCTATCTAGTTGTGAATCATTTAATGCGATTCCAATTCCTCATTCTGCTTATCACAATGAACTCGCTGAATTAACCGTATCACCAATTGAAAGTTGGTTGAAGGATTACACAAGCGAATTTTATAACTCAAATGGAAATAAACAAAGCAACCAAGTTCAACTTCGAACGAATGCTTGTTTTGATATGTTTAATGAATGGAAAGGTAAAACTCGTGTTGAATATGAAATCAATTCATTAAAATTTGCAGTGCAACTTGGAAGACTTGAAGTTAAAGGAATGGGGTCTATAAAAGCAAATGATGGTTCAACAAGAAATGTTATGTTTAAAACGTTTGATTTGCAAGAAATGCATTTATATTTTAAATTATAAACTAATTCAATTTTATTGTAAAACTGCAATAAAACTGAAACAAATAAAAAACGGGACAATCGCCAAAGAGTGTAGAGGGTGTAGAGGGTAGAGGGTAGAGAGAAAGCCCATCGAACTATTATTATATTTATTTTATTATTTTTATTTTTATATTTTATAAATATTTTACAATAATTTATAAATTTGATAAACAACCCTCTACACCCTCTACACCCTCTACACTCTCTTTATGGTCTCCTTATATTTAAAAAAAAATAAAAAATAAGAGCATAACCAGTAAGGAATGCGATAAAAAAATATAAAAA
>Ga0196889_1000296_pt1 | contig 15762 bp, 29 predicted proteins | sample VirMetDEL_Nov_12_FD_166415 | JGI IMG/M metagenome (GOLD analysis project Ga0196889, IMG submission 166415) | Aqueous microbial communities from the Delaware River and Bay under freshwater to marine salinity gradient to study organic matter... | ecosystem: Environmental > Aquatic > Marine >...
ACTGTTTCCAACTCCCATGAAGATAACACAATTCCTGTTAAGTTACACCATGCCTGAATACCCTCCCAAGTGAGAGGATCTGGACCTGACATCCCATAACTACGGCCACTATGCATAGACATAAAAGCTGACCAGACATGCTCGCACACCTCTGGGAAATCAGGACCAATAAGCTCAGAAGGCGTATGTCCTGTGACCTTGGCAACATGCTCAAGGTGTTCGCGCTGAGACGTACCTTTACTGTCGGTTTTATTCAGCGCGAACGTATGTTTTGCGAAGTCAAGAAGCTCTTCTTGGATCAGTCCAAAAAAGAACGAGTATCCCCGAACACATAATCAACCTGATCGCGCACCCAAGGGAGATCGGTGAAAACCTGACGCACTTTATCTTGGCTGAACTCTTCTGGTTTTTTGTCCATCGTGATGTTCCAGCCAGAAACGCATTTTACCAAGAGTTCCATTGAAGATGCTTCAAGCTCCTCAGAGGTAAGGTTCAGCTTCCCACCAGTTCGCTGGGCTTTCATCAGACGTTTGTTCTGTTGGGTGTGCATAATGCTTTTGTAGGTTGACGAATGCGGACCATAAACAGTGATGGTCATCGTAGAACCATCGTCATTGCACAATACTTCGCCAGTGATCGGGTGGTTCAACTCAACATCAGTTGTGTCTTTTGGTTTACCAATATTATTAAGGCCCATCAGGGGTCTCCTATGTGTCGGGGAGCATCAGGGTGGGTAGGAGGTGTCCCCGACACACACCCCCTACCCTATATCCCGACGCCGGGATTAGGTTGAGCGTGTCAGCTTCATCTGTGTACCTTCAACGTCGTCATAGAGAGCGACAAAAGGCATTTCAATGGTACGGGACTGCTCGTTTGCGAGGGGGACAGACGCACCATTGTATTTAATACGAGGGAAGTAGAAGGTGTAAGCGTTCGCCCCGGAAGGATCATCGACGCTAACCTGAATGCCACTTTCCGTTTCGTTCAGGAACTTATTGATGAACACGGCATCTTGAGCGTAAACCGTAATCGTACCTTCGATAACGGAGCGGCCATATTCAAGATGAGGCGTTGATGCAGAACCAACAACGAAGGTGGGGGCAAACGAATTGTTAATGCTGAAGTCAATCGAAGTGATCAGATTAACGATATCACCGCTACCAACGCCACCTTCATAAACGGCACCGTTAAAGCTGTCGAAAGGGCTGTTGGTTACAGAAGCTGATGTAGTCTTACCCGTACCGCTAACCGCCATATCTTTACCGACCAGTTCAAAAGAAGTCTCAACCATCTGGTTAGGAGCAATCGAAATACTTGTAGTGCTGACAGACATCCCAGTGAAAAGGCGAAACTGATTGATATCCTCAAAGCGATCTTCAAGGGTCAAAAACTTTGGTGTTGTACCAACTACCATCTCATTCGAACTATCAAAGCTAGATAGCATACCAGATTCTAGGAAATCGTCATAATTACCCTTACGAAGGTCAATTTCAACGGAACCCGATGCGTTGCGGTTACCGTGACGGTCAACTCGCGGCATACGATCAGATTGAATGTCCTGACCTTGGAGACGCTCTTTTGACAAATCAAGCGAATGCGTTTTGATTGGAAGTTTAGTGAATGTTGTCGCGGCTACACCGAAGGTGGATTCAACACCAAAGGCGAGTGAACTGCGCGAACCCTGGGCAAAGCTCATTTGTGATCTCCAAAAAGGTTATATATCAAATCTTATAATAGCGTCTTGACAGCTATTTCGCAACAACAGAGAATCACTGTGCATAAACGTACCATGCGATCTGAACTGGGACGCAATAAAACGGATCGTCATAGAACACTGGGCCAAGCTCAGAGTATTCGAGAGACACTGTTACGTCGCTTCCAACGATATCTGTAGAGCCGTCAAGTTCAGTCATGATCAGGTCCGCAAATTCAAATGCATCTCCAGTACCCTGGTCTGTTGGTACGCAAACTGTAACTTGATACAGACCTTGATAACGCATCTGAGGGTCTGGCCCTACAACAGCAGGTCGGCGAGATGTTAGGAAAAAAGCAGTTCTAACATAAGGGGTTCCGGCGTTCTGTTCGAACGGCACATTTTCAAATGCCACATCAGGTAAACTGGAAATAGCGGCTAGTGCCGTATCCAAGGTTGCGCGTATGTCATTTACAATAGGCATTATCGGCTCCTAACTTTTGCGACAGATTGAGCCAATAAAGCCGCCACTTCTCGCTTTGCTTGCGAATAAACAGCGTGTTCTGCCTCAACCATTGACGAATAGGCCATTGGGTTTCGGAATACAAAAGTGTCTTTGCTCAGATCAATACTATCGATACTGTTCTGCATATTGCTGAGACCCTCTTCGCGAGCATTCGGATATTGAGCGCTCCCGTCTCGACTAAGCCTACTGTCAGTATCCGGTCGCATTTGCGTAGACGTATAGCTGCCGCTTCGAAGAGCCACTTCATGGCTTCTAGCATAGTTACCACTGTCTAAGGGGCTTGTTTGCGCAATAACTTCGGCCATTGATCCCATGAAATCTTTCTTCAGGTTTTTCACATCCTGACCAAGTTCTTTGGCGATCTTGTTGAAATCCAAACCAGAACTTTTTACACGAACCTGAACCATAATTATCCTCGCATCTGCAACATGTATCCAATCACAGTTGATCCAGACTGGATCTTCTGTGTTGTGATCACTTGCACGGTATCGTCAATGTAGTCGCCAGTTTCAGGCTCATAGCTTAGGCCAACGGCTTGTAGGAGTAGTTTACGATCATCTGTTGTAATCGTAGTACCATTCACATCTTCGTCACGGTAATTCACAAATACACCACGCCCAGTCCATGTGAGATCAGACCCGCCCGTAATCTTCCCACTCGCGGTATCGTATGATCCGCCAGACTTAGGGCGCTTAAAAGACACCTCATAACCGTGAGTATCGATCAGCTTTTGAACGTCTTTATGAAGTCTCATCCACCCTGCCACTTCGATTTCTTGATACATCGCTTCACAGCATTGGCGTCAAACTCATATCCAAGCCACTCAACAGCATCTTTAAGGTTATCAACGTCATCAATAACATCTTGAGTCACGATAGTCATTGCATTTGGAATAGCATCACATCTATCTTGATATTCCAATGCCCATTCTTCCCAACCAGATTGAGTTTTCTTATCACTCAAGAAAGACGTTCTCAGGCAAGACTCCGCGATCTTTTCAATATCCCTATAGACGAAAATCCACTTGGCTTCCGGTAACGCCTTCCAAATTAGAGCCAACTTGGGGTCTTTGATCAGGTCGGCATCGGTATCAAATTGCATTGCGGGGAAATGACCATTTGGGTCTGGTAGAGGCTCAATACCCAATGGGTCAGCGCCAATGGATGTGAGATAAGGCTTCAAGTGCTTACGCTTGAAAGTGTTATTCTCAGCCAGCGTCCCAACATCACCTAGATTTGCACCACAGGCCTCAAACATACGAGTAATGAGTGTTGTGCCTGAGCGGGCTGCGCCTGTTACAAAGTTCATTGGACTACCGCTATGCAGTTACGTGATCCGCTTACCATAACACCATCCCAGTGTTCACTCAACTTTTCACGCCACCACTCCGATGGGTACACACTGAGATGTAAGGTTTCACCAATACGCTTACCCATTCCGTCTGGGAAAGTGGCGATCTGAAAGAACACCTTGCCGCTAATAACACGACGGATTTCTGACAGCACACCATCGATCTTTTCCGGCGGGATATGCTCCATAACGTCCGTACAATAGCCGTACATACCCGACAGTTCTTTCGGTAAGTCCCACAGGCATGATTGTAAGAAGTTTACACTCACGTCTGCATCAAGGCAGTTAGTCGCATGATCAATGGCGATTACATCAAGCCCCATGCGTTGAAACTGAGCGGCAGGTCGCCCTGTACCACAACCGAAATCAATCAACGTGTCTGATTTGCTCATACCCAATTCGGTAAAGGCTTTTTTCGCCAATGCCTCGCCAGGTGCGTAATTCCTATAAGCGGACACTTCCCACATGCGCTCATATTTCTTTTGTTCTCGCTGGCTTAGTTCGTCCATTGTAGCTCCTCCAAAGGTCGGGTCGGAAACGCGGTTACGTTAGAGCCATTTGGTCCAACGAAATTGATGCAGTTTACCTTATCTTTTACGGTATCGAAAGCCTTTGCCCATCGCTCAAGCATATCTGGTGTTTTGCGGTTCTGATCTAGGTATCCCTCATGGAAATGAGACTTTCCCGCATCCCATTTGAAGTCAAAACCCAACAATGCAATTCTACCACGACATCTCTGATATGCGAGGTTCAAGGCTGCGAAACCACTATCATAACCTCGTAATCCACCAACCTCGGCGAAGCCATCACCGCGCTCTCGTCGAACATGAATTGCATCTGGAATTATGATCTCGTCATCATAACTCTTGGCTATGATCTTCTCACCATGAAAGGCCTCTATCTCAGCCTTACATTTGCGCGGGAAATGCCTATCAATAGTGACTAATGATTGGCAATTAGCCAACCAAGCTGATTTATTCGCACCGATGCGAGGAATGTGTCGGGGTAGCTTGTCGAAGTCAAAGCCACTTAAAGATGGGCCAGAGGCAATAACAAAGCAATCAATATCCGTAAATGTCTGGGTCATATCCACGCGGCGGGTTAGCGAACTGGTCCTGCTTGAACTTAGGTTGGACGCGGTCGTTGTTTAGGTCGTTCGATTCAATGTCGGAATAAGTCAAACCACCAGCGGCAGGTACACCAAGACCCTTTGTACCATGTTTTTTGGATTGGGCATCCAAGCGTACTGCTAACTTATAGTAGCCTTCTGATAATTGGCTATAGTCACTAGATACGTCTTCAAACTTAGTATCAACGTAATTTGCATATTTGCCCGCCAACGCCCGTGCGCAGATCGCAGCGGCAGAATACACATCATTTGCGCTTTGATTAAGCGCAAATGCGATCTCTTCATCCTGCAATTCAGCGTCTGCGATATTTGTATCACCGACCAGCCAACGCACAGCATCTGAATTTGAGTTAGAAGGATCAGTGTAACTGACGGTCATATCGTTATCCCTATAAGGTGTTAGTCGCGAGCGCGAAGCCAGCGAATCTTATCCCCATCTGCTGCTGCATCAAACCAGAGTTCGTCTAGCGAATTAAGTTGCACTGCCATAGACTCACCAACACCCAATGGAAAACCGTCAGCCGAAGTAATGTCATTAGAACCCGTATTACCAAAGAACACAGCATCGCTGTTTCCTGGATCGGCTTTAAGAACAATCCAAACAACCTTGTCGTTGGACGCCTTTGGGTAGGTTGGGCCTTGCACTGCTGTGCCAGCGGTAGTCACAGTGATAACACCACTACGAGCTTTAGCCATTGTTCATCTCCTTACGTTTGTCACGGATCACCTGACGCTGATCCACCTTACTTACCTTATAACCTGCGCCAATCGCATCAGCAATTCGTCGTAGTTCTTTCATGTCATCGATATCGTCGAGGTCATCCGTTTCAGACAAGATACTTTCGTTATCAAAATCAAAGTCGGTAGCATCCCAATACTGCTCTGCTTCTTCAAAATCATCAAGCGCCTTGTTTTGTGCAACGACAGTTTCAGGTTTTACCGTATCTTTAGTGGTTACGATATTATCGTCATGCGAAATCTTACCCGCATCAAACATCTGCGCAATTCGTCGCTGTGAAATACCAATGTTTCGCCAAGGCATAATCATACCAGGCTCATAGCGATGTCCATTTGCAATGAAGTATTTACGCGCAAAGACAGATTGCGTGGGGTCAAACTGTTTATTGATCAATCGGGCCATAGATTTCTCCTTTTGGCCTATTATACAAAAGAAAAGAGCGGCTGACTAGCCGCTCTTTCCGATAGCAATTTGATTATCGCTTAGGCGACAATCGATCCGAAGTAATAGCCCAGATCGGCGCTAACCAACTTCATGTCATATGCGGACTGGACCTCAATGCGAGTGCTTTCCAGTTCGTCACGATAGAAGCGCTTGGTTGCGAAACCAAAGGCGTTTGTCTGACCCATGAAGCCCGTCCAGCTAAACTGATAGCCGCCTGTGGGCGTCATCAGCGAAGGTGTTGGTGCAGCATATGTCAGCAGTGCGTTCTTACCACCGATGAAGCTGTGTGCGTTTGTAGCGCCCTGTGCAGCGGTGTTCTCGATGCCGCGCATAACCAGAACCTGCTCCAGACCGAACAGCGCAGCCAGAGTTTGCTCATTCACCGTTGCAGGGTTTGCAGTGGAGGATGTAGCATACTTCACACGGTCAACAATATCTGGGTGGTCAACCAGAGCGTCAAGAACACCCTTGGAGATTACCAGCTTGTTTGGTGTAAAGCCTGTGGACTCTTCAACCGCTGTGATAGCGTTACGCATATCGCCAATCGGATCACCAGCCGTTTGATCAGACCACTGGATTGTCTCACCAGAGGCAGGAGAAGAAGCAACACCAGTTTCTTCGTTTGTCCACTTACCAGTGGAGAAGAAGTTGCTAGACCAGAGCTTTTCACGCTGGATCAGCATCTTGTGTGTTGCGAACTCAGCCGCTGCACGTTCAACGTCAACCGATGGGTCAGCGTTTGCACGTACCTGATCAGGTACATCGTGGTGATAAGCGTAGACGTTGGCGAAATACGTTGGCGTATTGTCCAAGTCATAACCGCCACCAGCGGATTCAGTACCCGGTGCGCGAATCTGCGCTTCGTCGCGGTTGAAGTCACCACGATCAAATACAAAGTAGCGATCAGACTGCTTTGTGACAGGAACATTAGGGAACACTTTGCCCGCAATGAACTTATCAGCGGTCTGGAGGTGAGCCACCGAGATGTTTGTCAGTGCCGCGTCAACGTGGACGGCGCTGTTGGTAGGTTGTGCCATTGTTCAGGCTCCTCTAATTAAGCCGCGCCGCGCGGCTGGAAGTTGATGGTGATGACTTCACCTGAATCACCGCCAGTTACGGCTGTACCCAAGATAACGTCACCGCTTGCGGCAGTGATTGCAGCACCATTGAGATCAGAAGCGACCGCTGCGCCTGCGGCAACAGTACCACCAGCAGTTACGCGAGTGTCACCGCCGATTGCAACTTCTGCTGCGCGGCCTTTTGCGGCTGGGTCATTCAACAGGACACCGATTGCGGCTGCGCCGTCGGTAGCTGCATCGATCTCACCATCAGCGGCCATTACCACGAAGTAAAATTGCTTCGCGGAAAGGTTAGCGCCAGCCACGTAGGTGACGCTAGTTTGAGAGTTCTTGTACGCCATCTATGCGTCCTCCTTAGTTGGCTTCATTTCGAGCTTCGGTCATCAAAGATGAACCTTCACCCGACTTAGTGACTTCCGCATATGCGGTCTCAAAAGGCACGTTGTTCTCTTTCGAGAAGTCAGTTGCCATCTTGTTCAGACGGAACGTGGCGGATGCCTCGTCACCGAGAGGGTTAGAACCGATCTCTTCCATCTGCTTCTTCAGCGCAGCGTCAGCCGACTTCAAAGTCTTGAGTACATCCTCGTTATCACCAACAGCCGCGAGCAACTTGCCCTTAGCAATATCAGTTCCAGCAAGGTTAGGCAGTTCAGTTGCACCGCGCTTTGCGAGTGCTACATCTTCCTGCGCTGCTTTGGCTTTCACCAATTCAGCCTCTTTGTCTTCAAGTGCCTTGAGAAGAACCGCTGGAACAGCGGACTTCTCGAAACGCTCACCTTCAACTTCGACATACTCAGGATCGGCTCGCTTTGTCAGCGCACCTTCCTCGATATCGAAACCAGCTTCATCAGCTTGCTTCATAAGCTCTGCTTTTTCAGCTTCAGCGCTTTCGGCACGTTTGGTCAGGTCATTAACCTGGCCCTCTAGCGCCTCCAGCTTATCTGCGAGTTCTTGAGGGTCCATATCATGACCTCCTTTCTCTGTTTTCTCGCCCATGCACATTTTCATGGCTTCCTCTTTCGAGTAACCCTTGTCCATGTACTCTTTCATCTTAGCCATCTGTGGCTCAGACATATCTTCTTCTTTCATGGTATCTCCACGCTTAAAGAGGGTGATTCTTGCATTCGGATCGGCTGGAATATCCACACCCGAAACTTCAGTTAGCTTAATGTTTTTGAGTTTACGTGGCATCATATTCCTCATAGTCACCAGCTTTTCCGCCAATACTGAAACCAGTATAGTCGCCAGACTTGTATGCTCCCATGACCTCCTCATTATCGGGCTTCATAGCTACGATCCAACCTTCACGGTCGGAGTAGATATCAAAGGCCTTCATAATATCGCTGGTCAATGGGAACGAATGGACGAACTTACCAACATTCTCACCCTTATGCATTACTTTTGCATTACGAGAGTTAAGCATGAAGTCAGTCGCCATCTTCTCCATTTCAATAGGCTCAATGGAGTCGCCTTGGGTATCAACAAGGAGTTTGCCATCCTCAGTTGAAACATACGCCCAACCATAGACAAGCCCTTGTTCATCATTGACTTTGAGAACAACGGCTTCCTCTTGGGATTTATTTACATCTACCTGTGGCATTACAGTCCTAATAATCGCTGAAATCGCTTGCTCAAGCAACCCCTCCTTGACAGGAACATCATCATCGTCCGAATCAGCTTCGATTCCTGCCAACTCTCGGATACGCTCAAGGTAATCATCATGATCTTCACCGGGCATATAGACCGCCTGCCCATTTCGATCATGAACATGAATTTCACCTTCAAGCCCAAGATCCATGCTACGAACAACCGCCTCGGCAGGTTCAGTGAAAGCGTCATCATCAATCTGGCGTTTCTCTAGACGGTTCATAACAGAATTAGCCCAGTTTACGCCAGACGTTCCGCCCCACCCAAGCCAAGCTACGTGACCTCGATCTTTCCAAGGGGTGTCTTTGAATTTAGGATCGATCTCAGCGTTCTTACGGTGCCGTGCGAAGGCTGACATACGAGCGACGGTCCTACGGCTCAACTTCTCACCGGACGCAAGTTGGTTAGCGCGGGTCCAACCTACTTGGGTCATACCCTTCACCTCATCCCCGTACTTTTCCTTCCAACGCAATACACGTCGAGCATTGTTACGTGCCGACGCGGGTGCATTGAAGCTATCTTCTTTGCGTGTCCGCTCCCAGTCTGCGGATGGGACGTGAACAGACGAGGCGGATGGCTGTGATTTGCCTATCTTGTCGTGAATGTCTTTGTCATGATTAATCGACTTTTCAACTCGCTCCCATTTACCTGTGGCTGGGTCGCGTACATATCCAGCGCTCTTCAGCTTACCCCAAGCTGTGGCAAAGGACACGGATTCAGATCGACCGGATGCCATCTGGCTATTGAACGTGCGCCGAAACAACTCTTGCCCATGCTCAGATGGGATTAGTTGGCGAAGCCGTGCGGGGAGACGTTCATATGGCATATATCACCTGCTAAAAGAAAGACGCTGTGGCGGTTATACCACAGCGTCTATGTATTCTACAAGGTTTTGGATTTAGGGTTCAGGTCAGGGCGGTATGAGAAAACGGAAAAAGTTGATACATCGGAAATCCAAATCCATACCAAACATACGGCCCTCCTCGCGGTGACAAGACCACTATGAGGCGTCATTAGGTGAGCGTCAAGCGTTCTCCATGTACCCGAATAGACCAGCCGTAACGTCAAGCCCCTTAGACCCCTTGAACGTAAAACCTACCCACTCGCCAGCGGGTATAGGGAATGGCCCAAAACCCGTAAATGTTGCCGATCCATTCTGCAAACCTACCGCACCAAGAGGATGCAGATAACCTTGATCCGCAAAGCTGTCACCGTTGATGAAGCTGGTCTCAAGTTTAACCACACATCGCGCATCCGCAGTTGCCGACGCAGACCCAGCATACATGGATGTAATCATCAGGCGCTTGCCCGCAGGAACGCGATGTAGGCTTGTGTTGAACTGAATGTCTCCGGCAGGTATATAGGCGTAAGTTACGCCTCCGTTTGTAAACGACACTGCCCCAATGACAGGCCCATTCTTTGAGTAGGCATTATTTATGGCGCGAATATCCGTGGCCGTTGTCGTAACTGGTGTTGTGCCAGTTAAGGTCACAGTTTCCGTGCGCTCAATAAGGTTACCGTCAAGGTAACGAATACCAATATCACCAGTATCGCTTGTGGACGTAGATACAAGTGTGAGTTGGATATTATCAGGTACGGTCAGCGTAAGTGGCATTCCAGTTTCCCAGACAATGCCATTTTCCACTGCGCGATCACTGATAAACTCACCGAATGTGCTGTACGGGTACGATCCGGGTACATTACCGCGAGCAATGTCGTCACGGTTATTTGTGCGCCAAAGACGCTCAGGCCAACCGGACGTTTTGAATGAATACGGCATTCTTACTCCTCACCCTGCTCTGCGTTCTGCGCATCAGCGTTTGGGCGCGGTCTGTTTGGGTCCGCCATTGGCAGACCCGCAACATCACGCAAATGCTTATCCAAACCTTCGTCTGGGAACAAATCTACACCAGACAGAGCGAGACGCTGAATGAATGTACCAAGTTCGTCGAGATCCACAGGAGCGATGCGACCACGGGAAATCTTTGGCATATCGTCAGGGTTCATACCATTCAGTTCCCACAGATATGGAAGCAACTTGCGATTAAGCTGCGCAGCGATGGTGTCTGCGTATCCTTCAAGAGCCTTTAGGAATAGCTGTGACTTGGACTGCGATAGGGCAAACGAACCGCGCTCACTTGAACCAAGCAAGACGAAATCAGCCATTGCCGACATTGCCATTTCCTGTTGGTAACGAGTGATGACTTTACCCGTATCAATGTCACGCGATCCTCGCGAAGCAATCAGATCGAACTCAACCATCAAGTTGTTCGTCTGCTTTCCGTCGTCATCCGCGTAGCGATCAGATGGTAGGATGATATAACCCTGCTCGTTCCGCTTAACGTCACGGGCGATCTTTTTCATACTATCGAAAAGGGCTTTTTGTGAATCCGAAGCATCGGAAGACATAAACTCTGACGGAATGCGTACAATGGGAAGACCGTTCAACTCACGCTCAATACCAACGCCTTCAAAATACTTGATGTTGTTTGAGGCTCGCCATGATGTGAATGCAGAACGCAGTACAGAACGACCACTTGGCTCGGATGAGATGGAAGTAGTGCGGAAATGCAGCAGTTTTGGATATGGGATGTACACGTTCTTCTGAGACGCCACCTGCCAAACACCAAGGACATCGCCGTTTTCCTTGGTCTCAAAGCGGTCGATAGTCCATTGAGCGCGACCCGCCAGCTTCTTCATGCGGATCATACCGTCAGAATCGCGACGCGGCACCATCTCAAATAGACTGAACCCATAGGGTAGCATGGTCAGAACATCAGCGATGAACTCTTCAAAAGACTTATCGTCCATTCCGTGCATGACGGATTTGGTAAACTCGACCGCGCTATCCGACTCACCATCAACCCGCCATTCAATAGAACGCAGCATCATCGTCATAGCAGTAAGAATAGCTCCGATAATCGGATCATTCTCAGCCATCTCACGATATTTCTTAATCCCATTGCGGCCACGCAACTGGATGACAAACTCGTCTTGCCTAATCCCCCAATCGGGTCTGCTGTCTGAGGCTACGCCTAGTTCTACGAAATTCCGGGCCATTTAGGTAATCCTATGTGCTTGTTGAACGCATTATAGATCAAATCTAAGCGATTTTGAATACATTGTCTTGGCGTTCACCAACAACCATCAGATTTGTCGTTTTACGGCCCTTCCTAGTCATAACAGACAGGGCGTTAAAGGCTGATGCCGTGGAGTCCACTTGGTCCTTATACTTTCCTTTAGGGAAGAACCTCAATTCGTCCACCCAATCTTTCGTCCAGACACGCTTTAGTGCGCTCACGCGACCAATCTCAATCTGCGAGGCCAACGGCTCTGCGCGGGTCTCCTTTGAGCCAGACTGAGGCTCCGCTTTGGCGTTATAGCCAGTCAGCAATGCGATGATATCCTGAACAACCACTTTCCCTGCGGCACCAGGGTCTTGTGGGACGATGATCTTTGTCCCAATCCCGTCCTGTTCAGCGGTCTTCTCAATAAGCTGTCGTACCGCACCGCCACCAAGCTGCTTACGGATGACATCGACGACATAAAATTGCTTAGAGTTCTCTCCGTATAACATTTTCGTACCTACGGTGTACGCCCCTTTACCTTCACTGCCCGCCAAGTCCCACGCACGTACCGAAATGAAGTTCTCATCAGGCAGATCATCGATCTGGCGAATATTATCGACTTGGAACATGCCGCCCTTACGAGGAACGGGTCTCTGTTGAAGCTGTGACGACGAAGCGTAAGGGCCGAGGGCTTTTTTAAGGCTCTCAACAGCGTTTGCGCTGAACCGCCCAGGCCACATCAGTTCACCGTCGATTTTGCGCGGATCGGTCCAGCCAATGCCCGTTGTCTTGCGCTGTTCCTCTTCCCATTCCATTGGGATGTTCAAATGCTCATAACCGAGGTCCAAAGCGGCAGAATATACATCTTCCTCGTGAATACGCTGACCGACAACAACTATAGGGCTATTATCCAAGTCGTTTACGCGAGTTTGGAAGGTTTCTTGGAACCAACTAATGGCTACGGAGCGTTTGATGTCGGATTCACCATCAGAGACGTTGTGCGCATCGTCTAGAATCAGGAAGTCACCACGAAAGCCAGTGGTCGCGCCCCCAACCGAGATCGCCCGTAGACCACCCATGCTATTGTTATCAAAGTTGACCTTCGCACCTTGCTCAGAACTGATGGTTACACCAAAGTTGTTCTGATACCAGTCCGTCTGCAATACGGTTCGTGCGTAGTAGTTATCGCGCTCTGCTAGTGCGATTGCATAGGATGCGCCAATAACCCTCGCCCAAGGCTTTTTCGTCCATATGAACAGAGGTAACATAACTCGCGATAGGCGGCTTTTCGATGCACCGGGCGGGATGTTGATGACAAGGCGCTTGATGTCCCCGTTAACAACAGCCTCAAGGTGTTCACAAATAGCTTCTAGCGCCCAACCCTCTTTCATGCGGACGCCCGGCTCCAAAATCGGCCACGCTTGCCGCGTAAACTCCAAAAGGCTCCGTTTCGCAAGTTCTGCGCGGATCTTCTGTAGGGCCTCTGGCCCAATCTCTTGGATTTGTTCGGGTGTTAGCTGCATTTAGGTGGATCAGTTCCTTGTTTCCCTGAGATTAACATAAAAAAAAGCCCAGCGCAAAGGCTGAGCTTAGTTGTTTTCAGGCAGGGAGGTAATGTTGAGAACTATAGTATCTGATCAGCTATGAAATCAACTGCTATTTTTAGATCATCCAATGTGCCGTTGTTATCGATCACATAATCTGGGTCCGCTGAGTGTTTTGCTATATCCATGCTACCCGTCTCAGGGGGCAGATGCTCAGATCGATCAACCCAAATGACATAGTCGAACAGCAGCGCATCACGACACGCCAGAAGCTCATCCATACGCCTCATACCCACGTACATGTCATAGCCGCGCTCAAGCATTGTACGTGCCGTTCTGGTCTTGTCAGGCGTATTGTATGCCGAGATCATCTCCATCCAGAGTTGGCGGAAGTTCATGCGATCAGCAAACATAGCTTCAAAGCTATCATACCGCGCAACACCCCAGTTATCCCACATCACTTCGCGTCCAACGAACTCGGACGATGATGTGAACTTGAACCCATACTTGTCGCTTAGAATTTCACCAACGGTATCCTTACCGTGTCGCGCATAGCCTAGTATCAACAATCTGGGTTTGCGCATGGCGTCGATGTCATCTTGCGTGATCATCACACGTCTCCTTTAGTCTAATTGCTGCTTGGACAGCCCAGAAGAAACCCTCTGCGCTGTCACTCACTTCACAGGCGGCGCTCACAGCCTCTATGCTCAGACCTTCACACGCAACGTCTAGTATTGCTGCGATATAATATTCGCTATCGTCCAGAACCACAGACGATATCCTGTAGATCAGCGGATGCGCAAATGGCTGTCAGAAAATCCTCATCATTTTCTGACACATCATCAGCTTCAAACACAACCGCCAAGGGCAGGTCATGCACTTTAGCTATCGTTAGAGCCAGTTGCCTGAGATCAAGGCCCGTATAGTTTGAGAACATGTTCGATGGCTTCGATGTCACGGGCATACCCCTTCTTGTCATCAGGGTGTGTGGTTGGGTTGCGATACCCATCAACCATAGAGTTCAGAAGATCACGCAGACCCGCCACAACAATCCCGTCCAATGTCTCATAGTCTAACTTCACTTTCGGCATGGAATGGCCTCCTCCAATAGTTTTGTTAGATAGCTGCGCGTCACCGAGTGCTTCCGCATCAAACCCGCTTTGCTCTCACCACCCCCATACTCTGAAAGGATGACCAAGTCCCGCTCATCCCTCTCGCGCTCGCTCATATGAAAAACCACCTTGCCATGAGCGCGATTGCCAACACCATGATCGGGATTGAGTGGTAGGCTGGCAGATCATCGTAAAACCAGATCAGGAAGTCTTTGACGTGTTTCATTTCAAAACCTTTGCAATATAATCGAATTGACCTTTACCTACGCGCCTTTGGTAGAGGATAACATCTCCCCGCAGATGCGATTCCCACGCGGCTTTGGGATTAGGCAACTTACGATACAGCGCAGTGGAGCTATCCAAGCAATGAAGCCCCGTATGGTAAACAATCTCATCACCAACCTCGGACCTAGCCAGTCTATCGTAAAAATCCATCATTCAGTCAGCGCCTTCCATGAATGTTCAAACAACGGGGCGATAATCTCCCCAGCTTGCTCCTCGCATAAACCACCATCGAGCGCAGCCTTATAGCGAACAAACGAATCGTGATGCTGATCATTAAACAACATTCTCAGATTGCTGTCATCAACAATCATAAGGTCGCTGCCGCAAATAAACCCCTGGATCATCATACATCCCCATTGTCACAGGGCCGACAACACGACCATCCTCCAGTTCGTAATACCTACCCTCTATGAGCGGGAAATCATCATCAGTGAAAAACACATTGATTCTCCTTTTGTGTAAGAGCCTCTTAACAGGTTTTCCAGACTCTACAAGAAATATTTTATTAACACTAATCCTAAAATCATGAAAATATTTGGTTGGTGTTAAGGGTGGCCCGGCTCCGAATCGCTTCGGGCTTTTAAGAAACTACGCTGATGTCAAGTGGCAATAATACAACGCAATCCGGTTGCGTTTTCGCTTGGCGGTATATGCGAATCGGCTTATAAATTGGGTATCGAAACGAAGGGAAACGAAGTTATGGTAAACGAATTCATCAAGCTCGCAGCTTACAATTATAAGCGCGCTGCGTATCATGAGGCAAACGGCAATGCGACGCGCGCGCGGCTTTGTCTTGAAACAGCGCAGCAATATGAAAACTGGGCGCAAACCGAATCCAACTGAATCTAATCTAAGGGAATCAATCTTATGACCATCAAAACACCACCAAAGACTCTGAAAGATATCGTTGACGCTATCGCGTCGCGTCGCGGCGTGACTCTATATCGCGAGTCGGCGCAGTGATTCGCGTTTTACTTTCCGCTCTTTTCGCGCTTGCCGTTTACCTATTGGCAAGCGCTGGTATTCTCGCAATCTGGATCGATGAAAGCGGATTCGGCTTTCATATCTATTCAATCGGTGGATATTACCTTGAAAGCGCAGCACCATGATTCGCGCTTTTCTTTCCGATATCGTTGCGCTTGCCGC
>Ga0196889_1000299_pt1 | contig 15692 bp, 24 predicted proteins | sample VirMetDEL_Nov_12_FD_166415 | JGI IMG/M metagenome (GOLD analysis project Ga0196889, IMG submission 166415) | Aqueous microbial communities from the Delaware River and Bay under freshwater to marine salinity gradient to study organic matter... | ecosystem: Environmental > Aquatic > Marine >...
GAAATCTTGCCTTGCTGAGTATTCAGATTGAATTTGCGCTCTACCAGCCGCAACAACTGGATCAATAGCTAATTGAACTATGTCTTGGAAATCTTCAGATATTCCGCCTCTCAGACCTGTTAAATATTTCGTTGATAATTCATTGAATACTTCAGGATCACCATTGCTTTCTTCTGAAAGCCTAGCAATGTTCTCTCTAGCATTAGTTGCAATAGATGAAACATAAGAAGCCTCTACCGCTTTGTTTTTTGCTTGGTCGAATATAGATATGCTAGATAAAAAACCCTTTTCTTTTTCTATTGGCGTACCATCTTCAGCGGCCTTAATGCCAGCAGCCATGCCAGCTTTTTCGCCTTGTTCGGCACGTTTCTTAGCGGCAATGTTAAAGGCAATGCCATTAACTTGATCTGCTAGACCAGCAAGCGCCTCAAACCTACGTGCAGCAGACGTATCTACTCCTGTGGGTCTGAACTCTCCGTAATATCCAATAGGCTTCTGGGCCATGTTACTCTCCGCCAGGCGCTAACTGGGCAATTTGTGCTGTACCGCTTAACAACGTAGACGCAGACTGTAATTTTCCAGTTTGACGTGCATAACCAGCTTGCCTTCGCAATTGTGCCTGTTTTAACTTTTCAGATAAGCCAATAGTAGACTCACTTAAACCGGCCTTTTTGGCACTGGCCAATGCAATACTAGCTGGCGTACCTTCTCCAGAAATTCCAGACATAGCTTGACCTACCACGTTTGTAGCAAGTGCTCTATTTAGTTGTTCTCTACGTTGCAATTCACGGCTTTGAGCAGCTAGGCGTTCTTGTTCAGCTTGACGTTTAAGCTCAAGCTCTTGAGTTTTTCCAGCGACATATTGACCTCTAGCACTGAGTGCAGTTGTTCCGGCTACCGCTGATCCAGCAACAAACGCTCCGGTGCTAACTCCTAGGGCTGATGCGGCTGCGGCAGTGCCAGTTGCTACGGCTGATCCAGCTGCGGCAATTGCTGTAATTATCCAAGCCATTATGTAACCTCCGGTTCCAATATTTGTTCTGCTATCTTATCCACATCTGTTTCCTCGGTAACGTGGAAGGTTGTCCACACCGTATCAGTAATTGCGTATATTACTCGCTTCATACCTGGTTGAGTCTGGCCCATGTATGGAGCCTTGATTTCTTCTCGTCCTTCGTGTGTTACCGCTACACATTCGCCCTTAGACACCGTAAATAGGTGGTTGGTCTTGTGTAATGCGCCTACCAGACATACCCCAGCAGGAATGAATAACTCACGAGCATAGATTCCATCAGCAAAATGGTGCCTAGTCTCGGTCTCAGCCTGTGGCATAGACAGCATAACGTTCTGTGCCTTGTAGATATTGCTCTGTAACGCTACGTTCACGATGATTCAACCTCGTATTCAATCATCTGTATAAATACAGGAGTAGGGTCTGGTGCCGTTATCGATGGCATCTCGTCTCTAGTCCAACCTATATTGTTTAGTACGTCATCTATTATGCCAGTTTTAGCGTTAGGTGACGTGTTTAACGGTGAGTTTAAAGCATAATCAAACGCTCTAATTGGCATTGGTTGGCCGTCTACATAGTACCCATAGGACTCGTAGACCCTGATGTTCATGCGAACGATACGTTTAATCCGCATCTGGTTCTCACCACTGCCGATATTCGTATTTAACGGCATACCCTTAATTTCTACTGGGAAGTTAAGCCCTACTTCTACATTGGTATAGCCTACTTCTTCTGCTGTTAATGTAATTTGACCAGCATTGACGGTTCTTTCTGTCAGAACAATTCCGTCCGCTACGATCTGAACGGTCAATCCATTCAAGTGGAATAATCCACCAATAGTGGTGTCCGTTGGGCCAGGATTGAATATGGTTGAATCATCCATTAAATGATCGAATGACCAGCGTTCAACGTGATATTCAGTTGTGTTGTGAGCGTCTACTTTTCGTTTAACAATCATATATAACTGATCGTCTACTACCGTGGCATTAGTGATAACTCCAGGCTCAGAAATAGCAGTAGGATACGTTGTAGATGCAGTTTCCCATCGGGTAAACCCGTTAATGTCTTGTGCTCGCAGCGTATTAAGGACTGTAACAGTACCGTCAGTGTTCGTTATGAATAACCAATTAGCATCTTCGCTAGTTGTACCAGACAACATAGCCATATCTGTAGGCTGTTTAATTAATTGAGACGATAGTACCGACCTGTCATGGGCAACATAAGCATCTTCGTTAAACGAATAGACAAAATCGTAAATAGTCTTGCCATTCCTATCCACGAATATGGTAGATCCGTCTACGTCTACGACCTCTACATACGCAGCACCATGATTTGTTTGCGGCGCTATCCCTACACTTGTAGGCGTGACCGGTTTACTGGTGACAGAGAACTCAGCCCCAGACGTGAATATCTGTAGGTTTCTGCCAGGATAAACATCGATGATTTCATTTAACTTACGAGATGAAATAGTAGCAAAGATCCCTTCATCGTCAGCACCGTCGTCAATTTCAAAGTCAAAGAATGACCCAGACTTAGAAAAGAATACTGATGCAGTCTTAGATTTAGTGCCGCCAAGGACTAATCGACCTTCAAAGAAACATGAAGTTTTAGGATAGCCACGAGTAGCAGACCAAACAGGTTCTTTTCTAGGTGACCCGACTTGATTTTGCGCAAATGTAATCGTTTTGCTTGCAGTACCGCTAGTAGCAAATCCAGAAAATAGCTCAAAATCCTTAGTAGACTCACCGCTAATTGTTATTGTGTAGACTGAGCCACCTGAGCTGGCTACATCTACACCAGTCTCTCCAAAATTAGGCATTTCTTGCAGGTTTTTCTGGATGTTGAATATTGTAGAATTCTGTTCAGCACCAGGAGAATTCCCTGCAAAAGTAATATTTTTTGACAATATGCCTTCAACATCTATTTGGAATGTATCCCCAGCAACAAATGACGTTAGTGTCATTACCTGTATTTCATTAACTGGAGTAGGACTCAGATCATCATCAAAGTCATACATAGGTACGTTGGTGAATGGCACTTCATCCAAGAACCAATCTGTATCTGTACCCAAGTTAATCAATCGTTGTGGCGGCACATCTTCTTGGAACAGCAACATCACGCTTTCTGTTTGCGTAGCTCTGACCGTAGACACTTGGCTAGAAGTAAACGGCATCTTAACTGATGCAACGTAATTTCCAGGATTCTTGTAGATGTTAATGTTTCCATCGGTCAAAACTAAAAGATAGTTTTTGTCTGTTTCAACGCTAAAGTCTATTAACTTAGCCTCTGATGGATCAACAATACCGCCAGCTCTCATAACCGGAGCAAACCCTGCTAACGTAACAGTAGCCGAACCTAAATCTGTAGCCCCAATACGAACTAACCGCCAATACCGTGTAGACAATCCTAATTCTGGAAGATAAAACCTGAAGTCTTGCGGGTTTGGCCCAATCAAAGGAACGTTAGCAGCATCTGTCCAATCAGTCCCGTTTTGGGATTTTTGAACTTTAAACTCGGCAGAAGTCCCAGAAGATAAACTAATGCGCCGTATATCGATAAACAATAAAGTTTGTGCTGATACAAAGTCTAACTGAGCGACTACATACGGATCTATTACACCAATAGGGGTTGTTGTTGACGTAGTGGTGGCGTCATTTTTATCTTGTATTATTGACGGAGTGCCGCCATTAGGCATGGTCATGTTGCCAAGAGCACTAACTACTATTTTTTCTGGAGCAACGCCAATAAACTCAGTGCCAGGACGACGCTTGACGCCACCCTGTGGGACTAGAACGACGTTATTAGCTGTCTGCAACCCTTGGTAATACTGATTAATATCAGTACGGCCTCGCATAAATGGAGATAACTCACCACTAACAAAGTTATTTTGAATGAAGCGTGATTTAGCCATTCTAGTTAAAACTTAATAATTGAGATTTGAATTGCATTAGTTGCAGGAGCAAATGCCGTTGCATCGGCAGCATCCATCCAAACATCTACACTAGAGGATGCATAGTTGGCCTGTATATAATCCCCTGCATTTAAGATTAATGCGGCTGAAACTCCAATACTGTGGTAAGAAGCATTTTCCTTAACAGTCTCTCTAGCAGACTTTTGTCCTGTATTATTTCCATTAATTGTTGGAAAAAAATAAAAAGTTTTTGCTACTCCTGAATTGCTTAATAATTGAATATTGCCAGTTATTAAATAAGTGCCAGTTTCCGCAAAATGGATCTTAGTATTATCTAATGGATCTAAACTAATTGCCCCTGCATTTGTGATAGATAGGTTAAAAGGCACTTGATACACAGTGTTAATTTGCGCAGGGACAATATCAACCGTAGATGCAAACGTAGCACTACCAATTCCTGTGGCCGCTACAAAATCTTCCCGCACAACCGTAACCGTCCTAACGCCTATTGCAGTTACTCGGCACATAAACGTAGTGGTATCAGCCCTAACCACAATGAAGTCATTAACGTGTAAAGAAGAAAATGCAGAGTTAAAGTACCCAACACTTAATACAATATCCCAAGTATCATCCGTTTGATATGTCCACCAAGAAGGTGCAGGGATCGTGCCGCCATGCCTTGAGAAATAGTTAAAATCAAAGGCCATTAAAACCTCACGTTAACAAAAGGGTTGCTCGTGATAGGTGTCATTGGATATTGCTGGGAATCTGTGTATCGAGCCATCCTAGAAGCATTTACATACTCAGCAGACATTTCTTGTCGTGATGCCGAACTGTCTCGGATGCTCGTTGCAAAATCTTTAGCCAGCGCATACTCAATCATCTGAGTGAAGTACGGGGGCCATGTTGATTCTGGAGCGTTATAAATATAGTCGCAGTAAAGTGGGCCTGTATTGTTGGCGTACACTTTATCGCCATAAATCTGGTATCTAATTCCTGGATATATCTTAATCAGGAATAATAAATCTGAAGGTAGCTGATAGATTGAGTCCCATTCTTGATCGATTGGAACTTCCGTTGTAAGCGATAGCTGTGCTTTTACTCTAGCAAATCCCCATCTGTGCTTTGTTAGCTCAGACCGGACAATGCTGTCATACAACGTATTAGCAACTTGTTGGGCTCTAGAACCGCCGATTAATGAATTGATTGGAGTATCCCCGATCAAGACTAACGCACCATTAACTACGCCAATTTTAGTTGCCATATTGTTACCTAAAAGAAATGGGGGCCCGAAGGCCCCCGATAACTTAGGAATCGCCTAACGCGGTTCCAGATGCCATTGTAATGGTCGTAGAACCATTATTAGCTTTGCAGAACGATACCGTTACAGCAGGGGTTCCATTGGAATCACTTACCATAACTACGTCGTTTACAGCTATTTCACCAATCGCTGGTAGGAAATAGTTAGCTCCGAGTGCGGTGGCAATAGAGTCTTCAGAACTATATTTCCAAACCGTACCTGAGTCACCAGATCCGCCAATACGAGAAAAACCGCTTCTTAAAAATGCCATTAGTAATTCTCCTTATGCAGTTTTGTCATACTGAACTTTAACCAAGCCGCCTTCGTCGCGAACGACAGCGCCAGCTTTCAACATACCATTACTCAACCAAGAGGTACGTTCAGCGATCCAGTTAATTTCAGTTTTCATGTCAATACCAACGGCCAAACCAACAGAAGGACGCTGATAGAACCATGAATCGACGATGTTGGCAGCTTCAGTCAAACCACCTTCAGTCCGAGTTTCAATAATGTTGAATCGAAACCCTACGAGGGTATTGATCTCACCAGAAACTAGAGCCTTGATGTTCTGATAGTCCGAAGACGTTGCCAGTTCATCGTTCAACAAACCACCTAAGCCTTCAGCTTCAATGACTGCGAACAGGTCAGTGTTTGGGACACCTTGGTCACGCAATTCAACTTGGGCTTGGATTACCTTAGCCATAGTTAAGTTTGTAGTGCCAGCAGGTACAGTAGTTGTTAATGGAGTCGAGGCATCCATAGCATCGATAACCAACTGGTCACAACGACGACCCAAAGCACCGGCAATTGTCATTGCCAATTCTTGTTTCTCATCGAAGTTAACATCAGCTTGGTCAAAGATGTCGGTGTACTCAGGCGCATTCCAGTTAGCCAACGTAGCAGTCTTGAACTCATGACTTACGTCCATAGGAGTTACGAGATCTGAAGTTGATTTCTGGTTTGCAAGGCCCTTGCCTTGACGACGGAATTTGTAGGTATCACCTACGACGTTGTTGCGTACAGTTACAGAACCTTTCAACAGGCCCATGCCCTGGTAGGCATGCTTAACCATGCTGTCAAATTCTGTTACCGCAACAGAAGATAATTGTTTTGACATTAGTCTAATCCTCAAAATTTATAATAATCTACACAAGTGTTTCACATGAAACATTTGCTGGTTATGAGGTTTTGACTGAGTGCCCGACAGATCGGTCAGCCTTCAACCCAAATCTGTCAGATCCGCGATGGGAGTCCCTGACAGACATATAATATCATTTTACTTTATAAAAGCAACTAACCGAATACCTGAACATTAGGCTTGTCACCACCAAAAGCAAACATCATTTCTTGAATTTTCTTCTCATGGTTAGAGTCTACTGATCTTAGAAGGTTGCCATTCTCGTCCTTTCGGAACATCTCTTTCTCAATGTCAGGCCAAGTAATTCCACCAGGAACAACATGCCCGTCAATAGGTAGCTTTTGCGGTGCCGTACTCTTAATCAGTGCTTCTACCAGCATAATAGAGTCAGCAGAGTTAACAGCATAACGAACTTGCTCGTAGACCTCAGCGTCCAGATTATTCTTCATAAACTGTTCTACTGTTTTGATACGATCCGTTGCATTGTCACCTAGCTTGGCAATCTCAATTTCAGCAGATACTTCTTCTACAGCCTCAGATTGAGCAGACAATAAATCCCACGCTTTATTAAAGTAGTCTTGAGACATATTAGTCTCAGCAGCAAAGCCCATTAGCTCTTGCATCAACTCATCTTCTTTGTCGATACCTTCGGGCATTGAGTAGCCGTCTTTAGGAGCACCCTTGAACGCACCAAACTTCTTTTCTAGCTCAGTATAGGCAGCGGCTTGATCTGCAACTGACTTGTATCTGTCAGACTTGTACCACTCTGGTGCCTCACCGGTTCCTTTAATCCCGTCAGTTAGGAAATACTCACCCTCAGATAATTCTGGCTGGGCAGCATCTACTAAACTGACTGGTTGTGCTTCTACTGCAACATCGTTTTCTACTGATTGTTCACTCATAGTTATCTCCACGCATATTGAATTACAGCCCGTTTAGGACTGACCGCTTGATGCTTCAAGGGGATTTCGTCAATCCGTCTACCGCCGTTAAGTAAAGATAGATCGTTAATGTCGATCCAATCTAAATGCTTATTTTGTCGGTAACATCTGAACGCTTTAAATTTATGAAGATACTCGAACTTATCAAACCCATACTGTGCCGCAAGCAGATCTAGCCATTCAAATTTAAAGTCTCTGCTCAACAAGTATTGCCGTTCGTCGCAAATTACTTCGACGAATGGGGTTTCTTTCTTTGGTCGTCCTTTCTTTTTAACTTCTTCTACTTCCATTACTTCTGTCATAGCTTCTCCGCTTGCTGGATTTGGTGAACAATAAACCTCATGACTCCGGTCTCCCCGTTATGGTAAGCGGCCTCATAGTTTATATTCTGTGCAGCAAGAGAAGTGTCGTTCTCTAGTAGAAAGCGTTTGCTCAGGTCTTCTAGTACCCTGTTACCGTCGTCAGTTGCAAAGCAACGGTTATAAGCCTTGGCTAGTTCGGCTTGTTTTTCCCTGATTGCGCTCTGTGCTTTCTGTGCTTTCCCCGTATCTATCTCTAAGTCTTCCCAACTCATTGAACGGCCTGTAGTTGTGGTGGTTGTTGAGTAGAACCTTGCATCTCCATCTGTTTAGCTTCCGCTCCAGCTTGGATAATCTGCTGTTTCTCTGCGTCATCACGGACTAATTCAGAACTCATACCTGTTTTCTCTGCTACCCAGGTTCCAAAGTCCTCAATCTTAAATGCCATTTGCACTTGGTCAGGCCCAGCAGTTGCTAGAACAAACTCTACAGCTTGTTGTACCGCTAGAATGTCTTCGGAATCCTGTGCTCGTGCTAATGGTGACGTGAATTTGATCTCTACATCACGGCCATCCAACTCAATAGGCGTGATTAACCCACGACGAATCAAGATAGACACGACTCGCTTGAGGATTGGGATCAATATTTCAGTCTGCAACCGTCCAAATGCTGAACCAATACGCTTGGCTAGCTCTCTGGACTCGATAGCTATCTCCGTTGCAGTCCTAACCGGCCCTGCTGGGTCTCTCAGATCGTTGAACATGGCAAGTTTAATAGCATTTTGCAGTTCTGAGATTTCAAATTGCGCTAGTGCTAGGCTACTTGACGTGTCTAACCGTTGGATCGACGGGTTGTTGGTGTTGTTAGAGCCTACTGGGATAACAATACCTGGCGCTATAACCATATTGTAGGGATTAGTCACCCCGTCATCGGTAGCAGTGTACATACCCGCTAGATCAATAGCCGCCTTCTGCAATACAAACTCTTTGGCCTTGTTCAATGACCGTACATCGGGCAGCGTTTGCATGGCTGGCCCACGACCTCGCACCTCACCAGAGACTTTAGTGTACCGGCCCGTTACCCAAGGCGATGAAACACCAAAATCTTCTGTCCAAGATAGGCGTTCTTCCTGCTTAACCCATACACAACCGTAGTATCGCTTGGTCTTGGGGTCAAAGATGACACCTTCGGACAGTTCAACCTCTGCATTGGGCTGGTTGTCGATCATTTCTTGGATGGTGGGCGATGGCTCGAACCCTTTCCACATCCGTTCTAGCAATCTGGCCTTGACCTTGAACCGTCTCCAGTGGGTCTCAATGTTTCCATACGGGCCTTCTTCAAATGCGATACCTTTCTGTGGCACACAATGGAAGACAATCGGCATATCTTCGTCGTCGGTCTCATCAATCCGTAAGGTAGCAGTCCCAATCAAAAGATCTAGCGCAGCCTCGTAGAATTGAGTCCCGAAGTTAGACCGGTTGATATAATCAAAGACAATAACGGCCTGTTCTTCTAGGTTCTCCCTGATCTGACGCTCGCTGACGTTGAAGTCGCCTGACTCTAGCAGCTTGAGAACTTCATTCGACGGGTTAAACGTGGCCCACCTAGCCCAGATCGGTGCAATGTTCTCTTGTAGTTTACTGGCCCCTTGTTGGATAGACGTTAGAGAAGTGGAATCAAAGATGCGCTCCATCTTCTTCTGGCCTTTATCCTGATTGTCGAACAGGTTCCGTTGGGGAAGGAAGTATTCGTACACGTCCGACAGTTGGTCGTGCCATAAATACTCAGCATCAAAAGCCCTAGCCTCTCGGGTCTTGAGATCCTGCATAGATCCTAGATTGGGTGGAAGTTTCATTTTATCTGCCCATTGTCGAAGTCATTAATCCAGCTTTAATCGCAGCAGCAGCACCGCCAGCACCACGACCACGACCAGAACCAGCTAAACCGCCTAGCATTGATCTACCAGCACCAGCAGCAGCACCCCTAGATCCCCTGCCACCCATAGCGGCCTCAGACCTAGAACGTGGAGCACCACCCAATAAAGATGAAGAGCCTAGCTTGCCTCGTGCTAAAGCCTTGAACCTTTCTTCCTGCTCTCCAATCTCCTCATCGAGTGCCTTTTTCTGCCTGATGTCTATTGCTACTTCTTGAGCCGTTGGTTTTGGTGCCTTTGGTTTCTTCATTTTGTTTTCTCCAGATACTTGTACAACTGGTATGGTGTCCAGATGAACGGTCGGTTGATGCCTAGAATCTGTTTAACGTGTCCTACGCATGTATTTAGCATGAATAATGATTGCCTCGCGGTCTTACGATCGATTTTGACAATGATAACCTCATCGATTTTATCCATTTGTCGATCGATAGTAAACAGGTCTACATAGTGCATTGACTTGCCATAGATCAACCATCGGCCTCGGTCTGCCATCATCAGATAACAGTGCTTGATGAACGGATGCAGTAGCGGTGACCACCAATGGCCTGAGTCGTTAGTGAATACAACGTATGCATCAGAAGACACTAAACTGCACCTTGGCCTGTCTCGGTTGTGGTCTATGCCCTGAGACCATTGATTCCTGCCATCCTAGTGCAAGGGTCTGTAGTGCATCGGCCCCATGTGATGCCCAGTCGTGTACAGGTGTATCACGGAACACTTGTCGCTTATCGTCGTATTCCCGATGATATGATGCGATGCAGTTGTAACCGTGTTCGGCCTTCTCGTCGTCTATCCAAAATCTAGGGAACATCCGTCGCACTGCCTGTATGCCTTCAGCCTTTGTTCTCGGTCGTTGTACAGTCCTGAATGATATGCCCATCTCTCTGGCCACTTCTTTCCTGCTACGGCCTGAGGTGAGCTCTCTGACTTCGATGTCGTGCGGTGCAAGGTGAGACCCTAGCATCACGTTGTTGGTCGTCGCGTATTGGTTGAGCCATTGAATGTAATGTTCCATGCCCTTCGACGTGTTCTCATAGTACCCAATGAGTCTTATCTCTTTGCCCATTGCTTGGAATAGCCAGATACTCATAGCATCGGATATGCCCAAATCCCATGCCGTGTGCACTTGCAATGATGGCTCTATCGGTAGTCGTCCGACTCGGCCCTGTTCCTTTGCAGCTGTCAATTGATCGGCATAGTATGCGCCCGGTATCTGAGCCTCAAATGACCCATAGAACTCTTGCTGGATCAGTGCCTCATCCATGCCTTCCAGTCGTTCGTTGTCTATGATGTCAGATGATATGACCGGTGATCCATCGGCCCGCTTGGTATCGTTGATCGTTAGATTCTGACAGAACCATTCGTTGCTCTTCTTGGCCATCTGATAGAGACTGTGGCCGTGATTCTTTCCCCTTGGCGTATAGATGAATACAGCCCAGCCACCATTCTCTGCCAAGATCGGACGTATGTAGCCCCAAGCATTTGGATCACATAGGCTCCACTCGTCAAATATCACTCCGACCGGATTGCTGCCTACTAGATTGTTGTAATTGTCCGATCCTGTTAACTGCCACGTTGACCCATTGACCAGCTCTATCAACATTTCCTGACTGCTTGTGCGCTTCCGTATGGCCTGTGGAAAGACTTGCTCGAGTATCGGCCTGCCTTCTGAGTCTATGCCGCTCCAGATGGCCTTACGGGCTTGGGTTTGAACTGGGAACAGGTGCCAGTACGTTCCGACGCGCTTAAACATCTCTTTAGCAGTAAAGTTTAGAGTTGCTGCACCCTTGCCAGCTCTCCTGTGCCATACGATGCAGGCACGTTTTGCACCTGAATCCATAGCCTTAAAGAATGGGATCTGATGCGGCCTAGGTTCCCACTGATGGGGAATGGATATATCAGGCATTCTTGAAATCTGAGACCGTTATTTGAAGATCCCCACCACCTTCTCCCGTGATTTCTGTCGCCTTCAGCTCTGGCAGATACTTCCCGAGCATTTTATGCCGTACATCAACCACCTTAGAGTATTTCGCTAAATCCTGACTAAATGTCTCAGATTCAGGGTCTAATTTCTCGATCTTCTCAATGATATCAAAAAGATATTGAACCGATCCCCTTTCTTGCATGTACTCTCTGAGTGCATCCTGTCGAGCTAATCTGTTTCTTGTTTTGGTGTGGAGATTCTTATTACTCATTGCTCTTACCCTTACCAAAGATCTTATCCCAGTTGGCCGAAAATGCAGCCCTGGAATCGGTTGAACTCTTTCTAGCGTGTGATCCCTTGCCACCGTGAGACCACTCAGGAAAATGCCGATCGGCCGTTTTCTTGTCCAGCTTATGGCGATAATCAGGCATGTTTAACCCTATGTTTTACGATATATGCTGTTTGGTTCTATGTATATGCCAAATGGTTCTAAACAAAACTTTGACATCTTTTATCGTACATGCGACCTTATCCATCGCGGTATAAATTATAACTTAATCAGCAAGGAATTACACATGAGAATTACACGAAAAGTTTTAGAGCGGCAGGTTGCAGAAATTAACCAAGATTTAGGCTTCGCCACTGAAGCATACACTAAAGGGTCGGACGGCAAGTATAGGGCCAATGTCGGAACCTATTACTTAAACCATAGCGGAATTTATGGCGGCTATGAGATTAACCAGATTTGCAATGAAGGTGGCGGCTGTCGGGAGATATTCTACCACGGTAGAGTTAGCGCCAAAGAGATGCACCATATCTTGACAGTATACCGAGAAGGCTTAAACCACGGCTTTAATCTTGGATTTGGTCGCGGCAAAGACGCCTCCGCAGCGGCCTAACACAACGGGGCTTCGGCCCCTTAACCAATTCGAGGAGATTAAAACAAATGTTAAACACAATAACAGTTGAGGCAGGCACGCGGGAAAATCAATTTTGCTTGTATTGGCAAGACGAGGACGGCAACGGGTCGGAGTTTATCTGTACGGTTTACGGTTTCGATAATGCTTGCAGGGTTGCGAATGGCATATCTGTTGAACAGGCTGAATACGTAAAAACACCTGCGTTTGACCCATTTCAGGGGGTGGCAGCATGAAATCACCAAAACTAGAGACGTTTGCGGAGTCGTTCGCTTTTAGGGACTCCCATAAGGCTTTTCCGATCGAGCGGATTATTATAAACAACGGGTCGCTGTCTGTTTATTTCGACTATTCACGATACGAGGCTTGGCTTGCAGATTTCCAAAAATTTGGTGAGGCGAGCAACGATAGCACGAGCAAGCAAGAGTGGCTTGACCAATACGCTGACACGCCTATCGAAGTGGGGTTTGGTGGCAGTAATGCCAAAAAACTTTGGCAGGCAACGACTCGGTTGCAAGACCAAATATACGCTTGCGCCCGCCGCCATCCGTACTGTCAAGATCCGGCATCAAAAAGCTGGGCGCACCCAAGCGAGGTGACCGCATGAACCGACTCACCAAAATTTGCATCGCCGTGGCAGTTGTCGCGGCTTTGCTCTGGGTCTCAAATTGGGACTATGAGCACGAGGTCAGCATGTCCAAAGAGTACCGGTATAACGTCTGTCTAGGGTACTGGCCGGACTATCAAAACTTAAAACCAAACTGCGAGGGAATACGATGAACAAAGGACGACCAAGGGCTACCGGCCCATTTGAGACCCATGCCGAGCTAGTGGCGGCAGTGCTAGAACGTCATGCCAAGGGCAAAAGCTCACCAAACATTGGGCGTATTCTGGGAATTAGCCAGCCAACAGCAATGAAAATCATCAAGGAGAATCAATGAGCCTGAGACCAACCCGAACCGAACTGTTAACCGCATGGATGACGCTAGTCAAAGTGCGCGAGACTTACTGCCAGCCCGAGGTCGATCAATACGAACAGACCGTGTTGCTAGACGTGCTTAAAATGCTGGACAAACTACAACAAATTGAGGGCAAGAAATGATCAAGAAACAACTAGAAAAACTGATGGTTCCAAGATACACAGGCGGGGCGATGATTTTTGCTTTCCTGTTTGGCTATGTAGTCGGAGCAATCCTGCTGTAATCTACCAAGACGGTTTCTTGGGCTCATCCTTTGAAGCCGTCTTTTCATTCAACTCACGCTCGATCAAAATCTGAGCGTAATGCACCACCTTTCGCAAATCATCAACCCCGCCCTTAGCACGCCACCTGCTGATATACTTCACAACATTGGCCTCACACCATCCCAAATTGTTGGCCAGTATGTATTCAGTGGGCTGAATCATCATCAGCTTGTAGTGGTTGCCGCCTATCTGCTCGTCAAATGCGCTCATTTAATCCGCTCCACGTTCACCTTTAATCTGCCTTCTTCCCCGAAGTCTTTGTGAAGAATCACGCATGTCATACTCCGAGAACTGGCATAGCCAGAGCCAGCGTGCCAAGCATCTGCGGGTGCTAGGATGTTCCAAGACTCGAACAATGCGCCGCCATATTCCTCTTGGTTCTTGTGATGAATGTGACCCGTCCATACAAAAGTGTGCTCCGCTTCGCCCCATTCTTTTCTGAGATTCGACACGATTGACCCATGTAAATTGGACATTTTAATCCGATCACCGTGATGGGTCACTACCAGATTCTTGCCCCACTGCCACCAGATAAACTTGCTGGCGTTATCGAAAACGCGAACACGCGGATCATCCTCAAAATACAGGCGCATGACCTCATTCAACCACAACGCAGCGTCAGGATCGTGATTACCTCTGACATTCACAAGCCAGACCTCGGCATGTTTTTTAAGCATCCGCAAAACGGTACGCTTTATGACGTTGCTGGCAGCCCTTATGGTCTTGGAGTATCGGCCATCGCTGTCGAGTAGGTTCTTGGAATTCGGGGTTGAGCTGGTGGAGTCATTGATGTGCATGAAGTCGCCAAGGTTCACAAGCACACCGACCTTACCCGCTGGTGCCACACTGACCAGTCGATCAACTGCATTTTCTAGCAGACGTTGCGAAATCTTGACATCATAGTCCTCGCCCATCGTCTCAGAGTGGTGAGCAAGCATCCCAAGATGATGGTCGCCAATAATATAGCTAACCATATAATCGTCATCAATGCCTTCGGGCGGGTTAATGGGAGCGTGTATTCCCGAGACTTCATCTTTGAATCCCTCCACAAATTGAGCAATCAATTCTTCCAGCTTCTGCCGTTCTGGTTCTTGGATATGCCATTGCAGAACGATATCGCCGTCGGTGTTGTAGGCGGTACTGACCCGTTTGGTGGTAAATCCTGGCGCTGTCTGCCGATTGACATTATAGGCTGGTGCTACACCTTGCATTGCTGCCCGATTGTGCACAGACGCAAGGGCGTTATGAATTCTTTTGGGGTGTTTGCCCAGCTCTTTGGCAATCTCAGTCTGGTTCATCCCGTTCAACGTCATCTGAATTATTTGACGCTGGTAGTCGGTGTTACAGAAATCTAGGTGCTCGGTCGTGGTGTTATATTTCATCGTCATATTCCCAGCTCATCTGGTAGAACGAATGCGCGGCCATTTGCAACCGGCCAGTGATTGAAGCTATTGAATCGGGATCTGTTGAGAAGGTTCCAGGCATGTCTAGGCCAAACCCGTCAATGTGTTCTGTCACTATAACAGCACCACAAATGTTCCCAGCCTCACACTGTTCCAACAGGCTGCGGAGAACATCCAGCACCTGTTCAGCATTACGGTCTAACGTGGAGACTGTGCCCATTTCTTGTTCAATGCTTGGTAGTTAGATAGCATCTCTTGCAGATCCTCAATGGTATATTTGACAGGATCATGCGGCCCTTCAAGCCACTCGACCCGTTCTAACCCTATCTTTATCAACAAGTTTGACCGATATTCTGATAAATTACCAGACTTGTAGTTATTGCAGACTGAGCATTGTTTATGGCAATTGTCTTCGTGAAATCGTAGTGCAGGATGACCGCCCACGGTCTTGTAGTGACCGGCATGGTACTGGCCATCGTGATGGCGGTTGCATGATATGCAAGGATCTTTCTTGTCGCGGTTCCTAATGTATTTATTGAACTCGGTTTGGCACCGTCTCATCCAATAGGATCTGTCTCGCTTGGCCTCTTTGGTTTCTTTGCGATTGATTCTAGCTCTTTCTGTCTTGCCGAACGCGACAAGGCATTGAGTCGCATTACACGTTTTCTTTT
>Ga0196889_1000309_pt1 | contig 15335 bp, 25 predicted proteins | sample VirMetDEL_Nov_12_FD_166415 | JGI IMG/M metagenome (GOLD analysis project Ga0196889, IMG submission 166415) | Aqueous microbial communities from the Delaware River and Bay under freshwater to marine salinity gradient to study organic matter... | ecosystem: Environmental > Aquatic > Marine >...
TATCTTGATCCACTTCTAGTAAATAACGGCTCAGACAATATTATGGTTCGCGTGTAATGAGCGCGGAAAATATACAAGCAAAAATAAAAAGCGGGTTAGCTAAGGCGATCAATAAAATTGGATCTTCTACAAGCGAGCCTGTTTATTTAGTCGTAAAAACTAACACAGGCACACCACTTGCCCCAGCGGTTACAGAATCAACAACATTGTTAGTTGATGCCGTATTCAAATCATATGACAAATTTTTGACTGACATAAACATACAAGCGGGTGACAGACAGCTAGTGAGCAATTCTGACGTTGCTGTGTCTCAAAATGATATAATCAGACAGGGCACAACTGATTACATGGTGGTGGCTGTTGACGTTCGCGCACCCGCATCAGAGCCGCTTGTTTATATCTCACAATGCAGGCAGCAATAATAATGCCGTTAATAGGCCGTGAAAATGTCAAAAAGCTAACAGATGAAAGTATGGAGCGCATCAACAAAGATTTGCGCGGCGTATATTTGTCAGGTTTATTTAATGTTGTAATGGGAACACCAGTTGATGAAGGCAGGGCGCGAAACAATTGGTTTTTGAGTATGGGAACACCTTCAAGCAAAACAACGACCAGCAAAAGCAAGGGGCTTGGCGCTATTCGTTCAATAAGACAAATGCCTGATAATGTATTTAATAACAAAGTGTATTTTACAAATAATTTGCCATACATTGAATCATTAGAATATGGCGGTTATCCGAACCCAGTTAAAAAAGGTTCTTGGGATAAGAAAAAGAAACAATACGTCAAAAGGTCAGAAGGCGGATTCAGCAAGCAAGCGCCGAGTGGGTGGGTTAGAACTACATTAATTGCAATGCAAAATAAGATAAAAACATTATGAGCTATTTTGACACAAGACAAGCATTGATCCAACGGTTGATAAATACGTCAATAACTGGAATAACTGCGGCTGACATTAGCTATGAAAACAGTGACTTTGATCCAAAGGGCAAAAGTAAATTTATAGCTGGTTATTTTATACCAGCGACATCAGAAACCACAGGAAAAGAGCTTGCAGCAATACAAGAAAGGCGCGGCATATTTCAAATTAGCGTGTATGTAAAATTAGATAGCGGACAATCTGACACAGCACAACTTCAAATAATAGATAGTATATTAAGCGGTTTTGCTTACGGCTCATTTGAGGTATATAATGGGCAAACTATAAACATTTTAGAATCAACGGTTAATTCAGGCTCAGAAAATGAGGCATGGTTTAAGCGCGATGTATCAATAAATTACTTAACAATTATTTAAAAAAGGGTATTAAAAATGGCTGGATCAAACGATTACATAATTAAATTAGGCGCATCAGGATCAGAGGCTGTGATCGCTGGTCAACTTGACGGAACAATGACTCAAAACGGCGCACCTGTTGACATCACAAATAAATCAAATGGCGGCAAGGTTACATTGTTTGACAATTTTGTTGCAGGTCAGCAAATAACGTTTGCAGGCACTTTTACATTGCTTGATGAAACTGTGCAAAACACAATCAAAGCAGCAATTGAAAGTGGCGCACAAATACCCGGCGTTGTTGAAAGTGCAGTCGGTGGAGAGTCTTGGGAATGTGCAACTTGGAGCTTAACAGGTCGTAGCGATGCAGCACCAGTAAACGGTGTTCCTCAAATGTCTGTTACATTCAGTACATCTGGCGACTACACCTACACAGCACCTACAGCATAGATGAATTTTAGTCTTTGCTATAAAGATTATGATTATAAAGTTACTTGGTCAGCGAAACGCGAATTTAAGCGTGAAACTGGCCGGGGGCTTTGGTCTACCATTCAAGGTGTGATGACTGTAGTTCATGACAATAGTGACGGTTCAGCGTTTGATTTGATGTCTGCCATTGGCAAACATATTGATGATGTAGACGGTGCAATATTGTTATGGGTGTTAGCTAAACAATGTAATTCAGCTTTGACATTGGCAGAGATTGCAGACGCATGTGATCGCGTAGGTTGGCGACCAGTTTCTAGTGATTCGAATTATGCACAGCCTTATACATATGTTATTTATTCAATACTTTTGGATATTGATAAAATGTATGAGGAGGAAGCTATAAAAGCAAAAAAGCTTTTATGCCCCTTCGAGGTGGGGCAAGATTAAAATCTGGTTTGAAGGTAGAAGATTTTGATCACTTCGGCTGGTGGAAAGCATTGGTAAAAGCTGGCGTTTCACCACCTGATGCATGGGCAATGGATTTTATAGAAACGACATATGTGTTAGATATAGAGCCTTCATTCACTGACATATCTCTGGCATTATATCATCAAAGAAAACAGAACGGAGCAACCGAATAATGTCAACAGAGCAGCTAATAATCGAGTTGGATGCCAGAACCGCAAAGCTTGATGCTAAGTTGAAAAAGGTCGAACGCAATCTTGATGGTGTTGATGATTCGACAAAAAAAGTTGATGGATCATTAAAAAAGGTTGGAAAAGTTGCAGGTGTCGCAGGCGCTGCAATCCTTAAAACAGCAGCAGCCGCAACAGCTTTGGCGACCGCTTTAACTGCCATTGTCTTATCATCTGCAAAAAACAGGCGCGAGCTAGAATTATTAGCAGGACAAGCAAAAACGTCAACTTCTGACTTTCAAGCATTATCATTTGCAACCAGTAAATATGGTATCGACGCTGAAAAAATTGCAGATATAAGCAAAGACATTGCGGACAAAATCGGTGAGTTTAGCGCGGCTGGCACAGGAGCATTTCAAGATTACGCCGATGTGATGAAGCTTTCAAAAGATCAAGCGAGGGAGGCCGCGCAAGAATTTGAAGGTTTATCATCTCAAGAAATACTTGGCAAAATGGTTTCAAGAATGGAAGATGCCAGCGTATCTGGCGACAAAATGACATTTGTGTTGGAATCGTTAGGCAGTGACGCATCAAGGTTAATTCCATTATTTAAAGGTAATTCAAGCGAGTTAAAAGAACTTAAAAAACGTTTTGATGATGTAAACAAATCTTTACAGATAACGGGCACACAAGCAGACGCATTACGCGATGTATCAAACACCTTCACACTGATGACATCATCAATTGGAAACGCTACAACAGCGATAAGCGCAACGCTTGCACCTGCTTTTGATGACTTTTTTAATGAAGTTATTGATATTGTTCCACAGGCTACACAAACAATAATTAATTTTGTTAATTCAATGCTTGATCCCAAAGATATAAATTCATCAAAGGGCGTTAAACAACAAATAGAAGCAGTCAAACAGTCACTAATTGATATAAAAGAATTTGCAAAACAGCAAGGTACAGAAGGTGATGCTTCTATTATGGCTGGCATTGCAAATGAAGAAGCTAGATTAGCTGGGTTAAAAAATAGACTTGTTGAATTAGAAGCTATAAAGAAAAAATCAACTAAAAAATTAGACATAGACAAAGATAAAAGCGGCACAGGCGAAATTGATCGTGGCACTGGAACAGGCGAAGAAATACAAGCCATTGCAGACAGGTTTAAAGCTGAAGAAGTTTTACTTGCTGAAAAGTTAAACCGCGAACTTTTAATAATTGGAGACACTGACGAGTTAAAAAAACAGCTTGCTGAAAAGTTCGCAGAAGATATAAAAAGAATTGGCGACAATGACGAGTTAAAAAAAGAACTTTCTGAAAAATTAGAAATAGAATTAGAAATAATTAGCGATAATGACGAGTTAAAAAAACAGCTTGCTGAAAAGTTCGCAGAAGATATAAAAAGAATTGGCGACAATGACGAGTTAAAAAAAGAACTTTCTGAAAAATTAGAAATAGAATTAGAAATAATTAGCGATAATGACGAGTTAAAAAAACAACTTGCTGAAAAGTTCGCAGAAGATATAAAAAGCATGAGGGAAGCAGAGCGATCAGAGATTAGCAAAGAGCTATTAAATGATTTTGATGTAAAACTTGAAGGACAAAAATCAACGCTTAAATTATTAGAAGATGAGCGAAGCGCAAGAAAAGAAATACTAAGCGCAATGTATGCTGATGATACAGAATTGTCAGCAGAACAGTTAAAAGAAAAAAACAGCCTTCTGGATAAAATAAATCAAGATTATAGAGACAAAATAAAAGAAGCTACGCAAACAGAAGATGCTGCAAAAGAAGAAACAATAATTAATGAACTCAAACAACAAGAAGAATTTCTTAATGCCAATCTAGTTTCACAACAAGTATTTCAAGAAAAATTAAAAGAAATAATTGGCGAATATTCTCCGGAAACTCTTGATCCATCAATACTTGAAAAACAAAATCAAGATGAACTAAATTTATTAAATGACAAGCTTGAGAAACAATTAATTTCTTACGAGTCTTATTTTAAAGATTTAAAAAAGTTACAAGATAAAGACGCAAAAGACAAAGAAAAAGACAAAGATACGGAATTAAAGTGGTCTACATCATCAAATAAAAAGTTAATGGATGATGGAACAGCTTTGCTAACTTCGTTGGGCAATAACAGCAAAACAGCGCATAAAATAAAGCAAGGGTTAGCGGCCAGCAACACAGTCATGGCAACTGCTGAGAACATTACGAGCCAGTTCCCAAACCCAGCAGGAATGGCTATTGCGGCGGCGACAGGTGCAGCACAATTGGCGGCTATATTATCATCATCACCAAACAGCCCGGGCGGATCATCAAGTGCTGGCGCACCATCACCACAAGCGCAAATTGCACAACCGCAAAACATTGAAGAAGAAACTTCAAACCTTGAATTTACAGAACAAACAGAGGGCGGCATCACAACACAACGACTTGTATTGTCATTAGAAAACGGGCAGGACTTGTTTGATGGTATAATTGAAGGCACTGAACAGCGAAGGAGAACAGGCCGATGATAGTTACACTATCAAATAAAATTGCAGGCAGAAGGCCAACGATGATAACTGGGGTAAGTAATGATGAACCCGAAAATGTCACAAACCCAGATTTTAGTCATATTTATGTAAGCAGTGATCCACAAAGATTAACTATGTCGTTTGGTGTTGTCGATGAGTGTGATCATATAGCAGTCGCGGGGCTAAACATAAAAGGAAACGGAAACGGCACAAGCCGAGTCAGAGTTATCGATGCTGGTGTTTTAATTCGCACAGTGAATGTAACTGATGATCAAGTTGTTGTAATACCATTTCCAAAACAATCATTTACAGATTTGAGGATAGGACTTTACAAAGAGACAGGTATTGGCAATCCATCAGTTGCATATGTGGCAGCTGGATTATCTTTTGAAGTGCCAAACGGTGGAGAACAAGCTGGATATAACCGCCAATTTTTAGCACGTAACAATACTAACAAAACAACTGTTAGCGGTTTGGCCGCTCCAATATCTCAGTTAAGAAAAAAGAAGCAAGCCAAGGGCAAACTTTCAATACCCAACGCGACAAAAGAATTTTCAGAAACAACCTATCAAACGTTTTTAGATTTTGCATCAAGCAATCTATTTTTTATTAATGAAACAGAAGGCACTTATCCAAGCACGTTTAGCGGCACAAATCCAAGCTGTTATCTTTGTTATGATTTGGGTATGAATGCGGTTACAGCTCATGGATCAACCAGAAATTTAAATGTAATAAATTTTGACTTCAAGGTGTTTAACGGCTTATGAGCATATTTGAACTTACACGATCAGAATTTAGTCAGCAGCATTTTACAATTGTAGAAATTGATTTGCCAGTTGTTGAAGGTGAATGCACAATCAGTGGTGAAGGTGGTTTTGGTACTCCAAAAACTTGTGATCAATCAACTACAGGAATTAAGACTTATAAATTCACCCAAGTTGATGCTCCATTATTACCAGAAAGCGGCATTCTTAGAATCATAAAAAGCATTAATGAGACACCAGCAGAATTACAGCCTGGTAAGGGTTTAGCGAGCCGTGGCACAGCTTCGATTACAATGATTGACGTGTTAGGCGACCCCAATCCGTTTGCGCCTGCTGTGATAGCTAACGGCGAAGGCACGGGGCTATATCTTGCTAAATTAGCCGCCAGAAATGAGGTATCAGGTAAAAACATTAGGATTAAAAATTATCGTTTGCCAGCGGATGGCAGTACAGTTGATCTAGTGAATGGCGCACAAACTAGGCATTATATTTTGGAGTCATTAAATCCAAGCAAAAGCGGATCGTGGACTTTTAATGCCAAAGATGAATTATCGCGCGTTGATTTAGACGAAACGGTTTGGCCTTTACCCACAGACAGCTCTATTGATGCTACGACGAATGATTCACAAACCACAATTTTTGTTGATACTGATACAAATATTCTTGTAAATGACACGCTAAGAGTCGGCGAAGAATTTATTAAAGTCATTAACGTTGGATCTGGATCTATAACAGTGCAAACAAGAGGCACTCAAATTGTTTATACAAATTTATTAACTGAGACAATTAAAGAATCACACTCGACTGGTGACAGTATTTTCATTTGTGAAATATCAGATAATGAGCTGATAGCTGATTTGTTAGAGCGAATATTGTTAGATGTTGGTGTTTTGCCTTCTTATATACCAAAAGCGGAATGGGACGCAGAGCTTGAGAAATGGCATCCGACAACTAGAGTGAATACGTTGTGGTATGAGTCAGAAGATACGAACAAGGTGCTTGAAAAGATTTTAACTTATTACATGATCGATATGTGGTTTGATCCTATTGCAAGAAAGATTAAATTAGCAGCAATCAGTGCATGGCAACCAAGTCAAAGTATACAATTGATAGAAGGGAATCAGATTGACTTTCAAACTGTCAGCAAAAAAAGAGCAGAGCAACTACGCGCAACAAGAGCAGTGGTTGTTTACAGCAAACCATTTCTAGCAACGTCTGACAGCATTGAAAATTTTAGAAAGTCAGCAACATATACAAGAACAGATTTAGAATCATCTGAATTATTTGGCAAACCAAAAGTTAAAAAATTTGATTCTAATAGATTCATTGATAGAGATGGCGCAATACTGTTAACAAACAGATACGTTAATAGATTTATAGATCCAAATTATTTTACTTGGACAACGCAAGAAAGCAAATTAACGTTTGATGTTGGTGATGTTGTAGATAAGTTTACATCAGCTGCAACGGGTTTTGATGGTTTGCCAACTAGTACAAGTCGAGCGCAAATATTAGCAATTAAACCAAGGTATACAAATGTTGGCAGAGAATATTCAGTAAAAGCTTTATCTTATGAACCATTGTTTGAAACTGGATCAGAGATACCGCAAACGGGCGCGACAGACAAATTAAATTTACATGAGTTAGCAGGAAGGCCACCTGGCGTTGTTGAATTAACCATTATTTTTGATGGTGTCATATCAAGTTCAACATCAACGTCAATACCAGCGATCACAGTTGGTGGTTTTACGGCAGGCAGTAAGTTAATTATCATACTTGCAAACGGCGCATCCATTAGCGGCAGGGGTGGTGATGGTGGACAGGGTGAGGGCATATATCAAGACGGTGAAGATGATCAAGTAATAATGCCGCCAAGAAACGGCACAAATGGTGGTATAGCGTTTTTAGGCCGTCAAGGCGTTGAAGTTGATATTCACTTTACAGGTGACACATCTGCAATTAGTTCAAACTATCCGATTGCAGATGGTTTCTTGATTGCACCATCAGGCGGTGACGGTGGCTTTAGGTCTACTTTTGTTGGTGATGATGTATTTAGCGGCAACGGCGGCAACAGCGGCAGAGGACAATTAAACGGGACACCCGGATTAGCTGGTGAAACTTTTGGAACAGCACAAGAAGGATCAGATGGGATAGTAAATACAAGTTTGTATAATCCCGGCATTAACGGCGTTGATAACGATGCTGTTGGGGGGGTCGTTGGTAAAGGTATCGTTGATAACGGCGGCGTGATTAATTTAATAAATTCAACAGCATCAAGATACGTTAATGGCGGTGGAGACCATCCGTCGAATTTAATCGGGGGCTTTAATTTAAATGGCGGTGGCGACAATCCATAATAAAGATTATAATGAATATTTAAAAGGAGGCCAAAATGGCTTGCGTTAATTTTGTAAATTTATGTCACATAGCGGGCACTACTATAAATGTTGATTGGTCGTATACTGAGGATGACGGTGTAACACCAATTGATATAACTGGCGTGACTGCTCAACTGCAATATCTTACAGATCCAAGTGATATTGCTTCAGTAGTGGATTTATCAGGCGGCGTTGTCGATGGTGTAAACGGATTAGGTAGACACTCGTTAACAATAGGGCAAAGTCAAAGCTTACTTCCAATTGGCAGCGCTGTAAAAGCCAATTTTATATCACAGTTGATGTTCACGTATCCAGATTTTACAAAAGAAGTTGTAGCAGGTATCAACTCAACATATGAGCAGAATTTAATTAGACCGGGTATATCACCATGAGTACGCTAACTGTTTTTTTAGGTGATCTTGGAAACCGAGGTATTGATGGAGAAACTGGTTTAGGTGTTGCAGATATACGTGAATCAATAATTGAAAATCCATTGCTTTCAGTGCTTAAAACTAACAAATTGAATAACGTTGGTGATGTTACTGTTTCAAGAACTGGCGAAGCATTGATAGAAGACCGCTATGGTGATTATCAGTTCATTACAGGTGATGATCATACAAACTATTTACACTACTCAAATGATTTTGCAAATTGGAGTGACATTTTAAATAATTGGACATTAACATCGACAAACAATGCTGATCCAGATGGTGGAAATGATGCATCTTATATAACGCTTGATCAAGATATTACATCCGCGACAGCATATGCAATTGAGTCAGTAGTGTCAGGAATGACATCAGGATATAAAACTGCATCTTTCTGGTTTAAAGTTGTTTCTGGCACAGTTACAGATTTAGAAATAAAAATTGGACAAGAAATATTTAGAGTAAAATCAAACTTAAATTCAACGTGGGAAAGAGTGTCAGTATCAACTGAAGTAAATTTTGGTGGCGCATTGATTAGCATAAAGCCAATTTGCTTAACTGGCGCAGTAATCGGGCTTTACAACTGCCAGTTCGAAAACGGCTCTAATGTTACAACCTACATTGATGTTCCATCTACCACACCTGTGACAGTTGTTAACACAGTACCACCAATCAGACGCAACAATCTAGGCTATTTGATAGAAGAAACCAAAACAAACATTATTCAAAACACTGAGAATCTAACCAGAACTAACTGGGAAATATCTGGTGGAACAGTCAGCAGTTATAACGGTCAAGGTGTTTTTAGGGATTGGTATCAATATATTCAAATAGCATTTACTAATCAAAGTTTGCTTTTATCATCAACTGGCACATTCACACCGAACGTTGATTACACAGTAAGTTTTTTTGTTTATGTCTTATCGGGAAATGTAACCGCTTTAAATATATCGTTACAAGGTGGTGCAACTGTTAATTTGATACAGTTACCGACAGAAGGTTTTATCAGATTGAGTGCAGTTGTAAAAGCAGGAGCCTCTGGTGGTTTAGTATTTAATTTTATATCACCTGATTTGACTGGAAACGTTCTTTTCATGGGTGTTCAAGTTGAAACTGTAGGTTTGACTTCATACATCAGAAGCGCGACAGGCTCAGTGACAAGGCCGGAGGATGACGTAAACGGCACGTATACACTACCAAGACCAGATGCCCCATGGAGTTTTGCTTTTACTCATAATTCTGTTATTGATAATTCATCTATAAAGTTTGTTTTTGATAATGGGCAAGCACCTTTAAATGATTTTGCTGCATGGTTCTCAGGTACACAGCTCAATATTAAAATAGGCTCTGTCACATCAACGTTTAACAATGCTCTTGATTCGACAAGATTGGGTGCGGTTTATGATGGTACTACTATTAAAGTTTATAAAGATGGTTTTTTGTATGATACGCAAAGCAATAGCGGTTTTGTTTCTTTGATTGCGCCAACTGTTTATATCGGCAGTGACGATACAAGCACCAACTCAATCAATGCATATTTGAGCAATTTAGAGTTTTGGCAGGATGAACTGACAGCAGCAGAAATGCGAACGATTACGGGAATTTAAAAATGACAACTACAGTAACAGCAGAAGATAACGCACCAAAAGTCTTAATAAGTCAGGCAGGTCGAAAAGGTGATCCCGGAACAAACGGCACAAACGGTGATGGATTTAATCAAGTTAGAAAATCTTTACTTGATAATCCTCTTTGTCATTTATTTAAAACAAATAAACTTGTCGATACATCAGCGCCAACAAGCACAGATACAGATGTGACATGGAATAGGTCAACATCAGCAACATATTTAGATCGCTATGGTGTTGTAAAAACAGCATCAATTAACACCCCCAGAGAAGAAAAAGAAGGCTTTTTAATTGAAGGGGCAAGCACTAACCTTGCTCGATATTCTGAGCAATTTGACAATGCGGTTTGGATCAAAACCGGGGCAACGGTAATTACTAACAATAGAACTGCACCAGACGGGACAATAACAGGGGAACGAATAACCGCAGACGGAACAACAGCAATACATGGTATGTATCAAACACACACAGTTTCACCATCAACAACATATAATTATTCAGTTTTTGTAGAGGCAGGTACTGAAGTTGAATTTTTTATTTATGAGGGCGCTCTGACTGGCGCTAGAGGAACGTTTAATTTAACTTTAAAAACAGCAACAACAACCCAAACAGGTGTCACAGCTACAATAGCAGAGCTAGATTCAGGATGGTTTAGATGTACCATGACATATACGACAGGTGCAGCACAGGCATCAGCTAGATTTTACAATATTCTAGGTTCAACCCTTGGCGGAGTCGCTAGCAACAAATTTATGTGGTTCTGGGGAGCACAGGCTGAGCAATTATCATTTGCTAGCAGTTACATACCAACAGTTGGAAATGCTGTTACAAGAACTGCTGATTTAGTAAATGTATCTTCAACAAACAATATCTCACTGTTAAATTTAGATAATACGATTTCATTTACCTGTGACACGATTGGTAATAATGCTCCATTCAATCAAGCTATCATTACTTCAGTAGCAACAAACACATTTAGTAGAACGCTTATGTTTTGGAGTGGAAGTGATGTTGTTGTTTTAGATTATCTTTCAGGGTTTCCCTACTCTTATTTTGCCACACAGGAAGATACAAATAATATTGTATCTTCATATAATGCGGGATCACTTATCTCATATGTGAACGGTGCGCAAGTGTTTAATAGTGCCGCACCATACACAGATTTGGCGATATCAAGCTCTTTAATAATAGGGTCGAGTGGATCTTCAGAATTTCTTTTTGGTCACATAAAAGATTTAAAAATTTATGATTTTGCACTAAACGCAAACGAAGCGGAGTATTTATCAGCATGATTGATTTAATAACATATATACCAAACGTTGAAGAATTTAGAGTAGAAGCGCAAGCAAATGCTGAGAATAACGTACTAGGGTTTAGTATTGATGATGATGATAATTTATCTTATGACGTTGGCAAAATACCAGTTTTTTATCATGCAGATGGAAAGAGAACACTGTCATTAATACGTCTGTTGAACCAAGATGAAGTCGATGTTTTTGATTCACTAGATACATGTCAAAGAATTGGCGTGTGTGAAAATGGTGAGTATATTTTTGATGATGGTGGTCAAGAAATATACGACAGTGTTTACGACAGAACAGTAGTTCAGTTTACTGATATTGATGGAAATGTAACAGAATATACGCCACCTGAAATACTAGGCCAGTTTGCATAATTGAAACAAAAATGAAAAGTTCGCTATGTGTTTATGTTAATATGTAGCGAAACTATCAAAAAAAATTATGAATGCAACAAGGTTTAATCCAATGGAATTATTAAAACTGATCAGCGACTCAGGAAACCCGATTGCAAGCAAATTGGTGACATATTTGGGTGTTGGCGTTGGTGTTGGTGGTGGAACGGCGCAAGGTATTGCAAGAACATCACAAAATGAGTTTATGCAATTTTGCGCTAATCAATCACCGGATTGGCTGGCATATGCTCCAGCCATTGGCGTTGCTTCTTTAGTCATTAAAAATATATCAGATTGGTATTTTAAGCGTGTTGAAGTAAAGCTGGCAATTAAGAAGGCGGAAAATGATAACGTTAAAACGCAATTATAAACAAAACAAAACAACTGGTATCTTAACATTGCCAAACGGCGCAGAGGTTGAAACACTTGAGCGTCCTTGGTTAGACAATCAAGTTGGTGTAAGTTGCATCCCATCTGGTATCTATAAATTCAAGCGCGATCACTATGGCAAACATCAATGGTTCTCAGTGCTAGATGTACCCGGTAGGACATTCATTGAAATTCACCCCGGTAGCAAAGTATCACACAGTGAAGGTTGCATTCTGATGTCGAAAAAAGATTGTGTACACATGCTGAAATGGTTCGGCGGTGATGAAACTTTTGTTTTGGAGATAATATGAATATTTTAAGTTTCATAGGTGAAATATTTAAACCAGCGGCTAAACTAATTGACGACTTACACACAAGCGATGAAGAAAAATTAACGCTAAAAAATAAACTTACTGTTATACAAAATCAAATGCACAGTAAAATTATTGATTATGAAACAAAACTTTTAGCATCTCAGACATCAATCATTACAGCAGAAGCAAACGGGCAGAGCTGGATACAAAGAAATTGGCGACCAATAACAATGCTAACCTTTCTTGCGTTAGTTGTCTGTGATTCGTTTGGGTGGCTTGCTAACCCATTGGCATCTGAGGCGTGGACATTATTGCAAATTGGTTTAGGTGGGTATGTTGCTGGCAGAAGCGTTGAAAAAGTAATGAATAAAAATGGCGGCTAACAACCGCCATTTAATTTAAATGCAGGTTTCACCTGTTGCGATATACAAAGCTTGTGCGCGGGTTAGTTTTGTTTTTAAATAATCTCTAAGGTTTTTACACCACATACCAGCCTCAGAATTTAAAACGCCAACGCGATCATCATTTTTAGAATTTTCAAAAAAACAATTTTCATTAAAATAAATACTATTACGCAAACTATTTTCTATTAATGCTAATTCGTGATCACATTCTAAATCATCAATCATGATGTACATACCATCGGACCACATTAAAAACTCGGTATCTTCTATGTGCTGCTGTCTTTCTGTTGAATAATGCATTACATTTCCTTAATCAGTTTCTAATACAGATTCTCGTTTTCTATTTCATTCTCCAATGCGATTTTACACGCACAACCATTTTATATTTTTTTGCAATGTCTTTGCTTGATGTACCTGCAATCATTTCCTGATGAAGTTGATCTCGCGTTATTTTGGGGTTCATTTTACGACTCATACCTTTTTGTCTTGATACGTTTTGCAGCAAACTTTCGTTTAAACGCATCAATATCGTCAAGCGATGGCATGTAATCTGACATGTGGTATCTAACGCATGTTACTGGACGATTAAATTCTATTGATATTTCAGCAATTGTTTTGCCATCTGCAAATAATTTTGCCATTTCAACCCGATGATCTTTTACCGCCAACCATTTCTCCAAGTCATTCATATTTTTTCAATCCTTTTGTTTTCGATAATTCTAGCCGCGTTCATTTTGCGAAGCATAACAGCGTGTTGATGTTCTCTTGTGCGCGTATCATTACGAATTTTAATGAGTCTTAAAGCCACTTCTTCTGGTGATAATTCAATCATTATCTATGTCCTCGATTGATGTTAAGTATTCCTGATAATGCTCACAAGCTATGTCTGTTGGCGTTGTTTTTACTTCATGTGAGTTTAATATTATTCGATTGAAATTTATATCAAACGCCATTTCTGAAAACAATTCTTCGTTTTCTTCCATAAAGTTTTTAAATGAAATTGGTATCATTTTACAGACTCCAAATTTAAAAGTTTATCACTAGCAACTTCAAGCAATGCAGCTAAATCGGCCTCAAGCACCATCAAAACAGTGTCGTTGTGTTCATGTCCTTCAATGATTGTTATCGTGTCAGATATTGAATAAAACATGCTTTCAACTAATAATAGAAGCTCTGACACTTTGTAATTGCAAAGCCTGTTGTCACATTGCAATTGTGCAATCCTGTTGCGCAATTGGCGCGGTAAAGTGGGTGCTGGTATCTTCATTTTATTTCCTTTTTTAAAAGTGAAGCCCCGAAGGGCGGTTTGTTTAAACTGCTGTGCTAAACAATCCGTTGCTATATTGAGCGATACTAAAAATCTTTTTACCGTTTAATTTTTTTGCTTTAATCCAAGTTCTTTTTGTTCCTTTATAATCAAAAACTTTTGAACTTAAAATAATTACGTTTTTTGTTCCTAATGATTGTTCTAGTGTTTTAAATGTTTTCATTATAATCTCGCTTTGTTGTTTTGCTTCAGTGAGATTAATATATTACATACAAATTAAGCCGTAAAGCTTTTTTTAAATATTATTTTAGCCATGTGTGAAACATCATCATAAAAAGCGGGTTGATCTTCTTTTACCATTTCCAAAGCTTGCGCCCTACCTGCTCTTGTCGCGTGACTTGCAACACAGTAGGCTAAGTTGTAAACAGACACTCTTAGCCATGCTTGAACGTCACTGTGCGCGTCATTTGCAGACAGCTCACCAGCTAACACTTGCTCCAGTTGTTTGTTTATTTCTTCCATTGTTCTAGTGCCTCCAGCGCTGCTTTGTAACCCAAGGCAACACATACAAAAGCGCCGTTGTTTTTACAGTTTTCAAGATATGCTATTTGATTTGGTTGCCATGTTGACATTGTGTGATCTTGTCGTTTCAGTTCACAAACAAAAGTGGGGTTTCCGGGTATAATGATATCGCTAGCGCCTGCGGTCATACCTTCGGCTTTTTGTTTTTGTGTCTGCTGTATTGAACGTTTGCCTTCATTGCGTGGGTGGATTGCTATTGCGCCAAGCTCTGGGTATTCACGACGAAGCACATTAAAAAATGTTATTTGTTCGGATGACTCAGGTGGGCATTTTTTATTTCTATACGTTTTATCACCGTAAACTTTAAGCCAGCTGTTGAATTTCATCTTCGCCCCTGTTGTAGTCAAACACTCTATAAAATTTACTGGATCTGTCTTTCTCGCTTGTTATCGTTTTTGGCATAATGCCCTCAAAGTCGTCTATTTTATCCATGAACAGTTGCGGTGATTCAATGTAATGACCAAACACAGCACCACAAAATAACTCCCAAATTCGCATATTGCGTGAATTCTTACTAGGCGAATGCCAGACTGGGAACGTTGCAAACTCGGTCGTATAGTCAACGCGAACAGATTCATTGCCTGCTTTGCTTGTCCATAATTGACAGCGCCATGCGATCACTTTATCAGTGCTTGATGTATACG
>Ga0196889_1000310_pt1 | contig 15280 bp, 30 predicted proteins | sample VirMetDEL_Nov_12_FD_166415 | JGI IMG/M metagenome (GOLD analysis project Ga0196889, IMG submission 166415) | Aqueous microbial communities from the Delaware River and Bay under freshwater to marine salinity gradient to study organic matter... | ecosystem: Environmental > Aquatic > Marine >...
GTGCCATAGCCTATTACTGGCATTAACTTCTTATCTCTTAACGCTAACTCATATGCTTTGTGGCTATTCATCAAAATCCTCCTCAAGCTTTTCTGCTTCATCAAACTCTTTTTTTGTCATAGTTTCCACAATAATTACAGGAAACCAACCTAGTCTAGAGCATATTACCAATATAGCGGCGGTAAATAATCCAGTTACAAAACATTCTAATAGTGCATTGACAGCGTTAATCATTTTGAATTTTCCTTGTTTCGTTGTTCTGCTAGGTCTTTCTCTCTTTGCTCATCGTAGTGGCCCATATTAAGCTCCTATGGCTTCGTTTGAATAGTTATCTAACAACCAGTCTATATTGATTATGCAAGGAGCGCAATCACCATCCAGAACGTTGTGCATCATAACCAATCCGCGCCAGTGGTCGTTGGCCTGTGGGCCTATATAACCCTCATCATGTTGATAAAATGAACCAGCAGTAATTCCCCAATAGCGTTTACAATCATTCCCGGTGGTTGTGGCTAGGTCTAAACCCTGCTGATGGCCCATCACGAAAGAGCATTTAATTTTGTTTAGCTTAGTGTGTGCTGTGCCACCATACGGGCGCCCGGACATAGGATTATAAAAATAGTGTGCAAAGGCAAATCCGTTAATCATAATAGGCTTTTTAAACTCGTTAACATTCCAACCCCACGATTCCAATCTAAATTCTCTTGGATATTCTAGTATCCCTGATAGCGTAGGATTAGTGTTAATATAACGCTCAAGTCTAACCTCATGATTACCTAGGCAGAATTCTAATCTAGGATGATATTGGTTGTTTGGATTAGCTAAGTTATAATCAATCAAAGGCTTCATTAATAAATCCATACCTTTGTAGCCTGCCTCTAAATCTATTAATACACGTTTACCCTCTAGCTGCTTAGCTGTATCAAATGATGATAATGCTTTCATGTCGTAGTGGTCGCCAATGTGAACGATAACGTCCGGCTTCTTTTCTACAATATAATTACCACAAGCGGTTAGGTGCTCCATTGGGTCGCCAAATTTAACTTGAGTATCCGGTATAACTAATATCTTTAATCCTTTTGATATCTTATTCGTTCTTGCTGGCGTTCCTCTTAAAAACTTAGCAATACCTGCACGTTTTTTTGCTCTTGATAATGAGCGGCTAATTACTGAGCTATTAACACCCATCACTTTAGCGGCTTTGTTTACTTTACAATCAGCATCAAAGTAGGCGTTAACATTCTTCGCTTGTGTTTCGTTACAATACTTTAGTAGAGTTTCTCTGTTCATCTTGGCATCCTTTTGGTTAGTTGATAGTTTAAAGATAGTTCACATTTTGTACTAATGCAATGTTTATTTGTTGAATTCCCAATGACATACATTTTCTTTATCTTCTAAGTCGTTAAAATCACCTATTTCATCAGGCCACATTACAACAACATCACTCACATCATTTCTTGCTGCTAGGTTAGCTCTGGCACACTCAAAGGCGGCAGCATGGCCCGTACCACTTCTATCATTATCAGCAAATACGTATAGTTTAGTAACGCCATTAGGGGCGCGAAACTTCTTCATAAACCCACTGTTAACTGTAGCCCAGCAAGGAACATTATATTTATCATAAACACTTAACGCTGTTTCCACACCCTCAGCAATGCCTAAGGTTTTCTCAGCTTCCATCAGCCTAATAACTGGTGATTTATAATCTGTGTCTGTTACATTCCTAACCTTTCTATCTAGTTTCTTTGTGCCATCTAGATAAGTGTAATGGTACTGTAAAACCTCCAAGCTCTGTGAGTCTGTCACTGTTGATAGCATTACCGGGTAACTTCCAGTTTGCTTACCGTCACTGTAATAAGGCATTGATTCAATATATTCAACTGACATTGATGGAAGCGCCTGTATGCCCCTTTCCTTGAGGTATAATTCTGCTAAGCTACCCTTTATTGGTTTGGCTGCTTCTTTGGCCTTTCTGAGGCTTACAGGGGCTTTGGATGGCTTATAGTCATGAGTATTGCCAATGATTAAATCTATCTCTTTGGCTATCTCGCTGAATGGCTTGCCTGTCATCTCCATCAGTAGATTAAAACCACTACCTGAGCCACAGACACAAATCCAAGAGCAATCACCACGGTATTCGTTAATTCTAATACCTGAGGACCCTTTACGCTCGCAGATAGGGCACTGTATGTGGCGGTTATTAGTAAACCTTAAACCGTAGTGGGTTAGGATTGTATCCCAGTGACCTTTAGCGGCATCAATTGTTTTCATTACAACCCTCCTTTGTTCACCTTGATGATTGCTAGGCATATAGCTTTGTTTAGGTTATCGTGATTTGTGCGAGTATCTAGGTTTATAGAATCCCAAGCGCACCAAAGGGTTTTTCCTAACGGAAATACTTCTATCCTATATTTAATCATCAATTTAAAACACAAAGCATCGTCTGTTAGTGGGTTGTAGATACCATAACAATTATTGTCGTATCTAGAACACCATACACCCTCGCATTTAATAGAAAGATTAACTTTATAACCCTCAATTTCTGCTATTCTTTTACATATATCTAAATCATTCATTACAATCCGGCCCACATTAAAAAGTACTCAACAGAGCCAGCAAATAGAAATATAAGCCCCACTAGCAACATTTTTTTATTATCTGACATTTCAAACTCCTTATTAACTTTATTAACCTAACAATAGACGCTTTAAATAATAAAGCAAGATATTTAGAAGTTATTTTTCATTTTATTTTTAGACCTAGCCCACGCTATAGCTTTATGTTTGATAAATCCACGTACCTGTTCACTAGGTTGTGACGGTGTATCTCGTAATCCCTTAGGCCATACGCCAACCATATCTTTATATGTATTAGCTACCCAGCCATCCGTTAAGTTCTTACCTGCTAGCATTCTTTCACGTTGATAGCCTTTTAACTCTGCAAATATACGTTGCTTATCGTCTTTGCTGTATTTGTTACCCTTGATTTTGACTAACTCACCTTCTTCAATCTCTACATTCTCGATGAACTTAGGGGTAAATCCACACTTGGGGCATTCATGCTCATTAGCTCTTTTTAAGTGCTTACACTTCTGACACTCTTTCGGGAGTTTTTCCTTCTTCTCTTTGGCCTTCTTTTCTTGACGCTCTGCTGATTCTTTCTTATCACCATCATCAAGCTCTTCTACTTCGATATCTTCCGTGAACCCTAAACGCTGCATATTTCCAGAATGGTCTAGCACTATAGCATCAACCTTACCATCAGCTATCCGGCAACTTCTACCTATTTTCTGTGTGTGTCTAGCCTCGCTCTTGGTAGGTGCGGCATCAATTAAGCATCGTACATCACCATCATAACCCTCACATAAGACAAATACTGATATTAGTATCTTGATATTTTTACGGGTAAAGCTATTAAAATACTCATCCCTATCTTCTTTCGGTGTGCTACCAACAACCACGGCACAGGAAATACCCACTTTGTTAAACTCAGATTCTAAAAAATTAGCATGCGCAACGTTGACTGCAAAGCATATAGTCTGTCTATTTTCTCCTAACTTTAACCAAGTACTAACAATATCGCCCACTAGCTTAGCATCCGAACACCTTTCTCCAAGCTGCTTGTTATCATACTCGCCTTGGTTGGTTCTTACTCCAATTAGGTCTGGCTTTGAGTGCGAATAGCAAGTGATATCTGTTAAGAAACCATTGTCTATTAATCCCCTTAATGATGTAGGTTTGATTAAGTTGTTATAAATCTTACCTAGACCAACTGTAAAAGGTGTAGCTGTTAACGCTATCATTGGCGTGTCTGTTTCTTCTGCTATATCACTAATGACTTTAAATGATAAATGTGCCTCATCAATAATGTATAAGTCAGTTTTTATAGAGTTTCTACGCCTTGTTAGTGTTTGTGTGCTAGCAATCTGAAACCTAGAGCCTGCATTGAACCACGAATGGTCGGCTTGCATTATCGAAGGTTTTGGCAGGCCCTGAGCCATTAAACTTCTGGCTGTTTGGTCACACAGGTTTATCCTTGGTGCTACAAATGTAACTCTACGCCCTTTATCTAACGCCCCAGCTATAATATGTGCCGCTATAACTGTCTTGCCAGCCCCTGTTGGTAAATATACTAACGGTCTTTTTAGATTGTTGGCGAAAGACTCACGTAATAGACGCATAGTTTCAACCTGATGCGGTCGTAGTGGATAAAGTTTCATTAAAAGTAGTCCTCCTGTTGTTTTACTTTGTGTTTGTTTACTGTAAGGCGAAGCCAAGTATTACTTCTAAACCTAGCCTTAAAATCTTCCTCGTTGGTTAATTTTAAGTATATATCACTATAACGTTCACACACTTTTTTTTGCATCGATATAGGTAATTGGTCTAATTGAGCCTCTATCCATTTTAAATCGTTATATATAGTGCTATCTTCGTCATCGTAACAATGTCTAGGCCTCATAATTAATCCCTCCCGTGGTTCTCATGGAATCCGTATTTTATTTCAGCCTTAGCTCTGGCCTTGGCGGCATCCTTTATATTAGTAAATGCACCTAGGTATATCAATTTACCATTAGATGATATTCTAGATACCCACTTCAGCCTAACCTTATCCCAACGAACACCAGTAACTCCTGATTTATTGTCGTTTTGTTTTTTGGCGTTCTTGTTGTTTATAGCCTGCGTTACTAGTCGCAGGTTGTTGATTTTATTATCATCTTTTATCCCGTTGATGTGGTCTATACCGAGCTTAGAATCAATACTACCATAAACCATCACCCAGATTACTCTATGTAATAGGTATGACTCACCTTTAACTTTAACAGCTATATAGCCCCTCTTGTTTTTACTGCCTGCTATATCACCAGCCATAGCGCCGCCACTAAGGCTTACCTTTCTAATCAAATTTCCTGTCTCCTCACAATATGTGAATAGCTCTTTTAATTCTTCTTGAGTAATCATTTTGATTCTCCTGATTTAACTATAAATTTATTTAATTCTTTTTGGTATTCGCCATCATCCGCCTCACAGCAATAGTAGTTCATACCATCAGCACCAATGTAGTTAATAAAATCCTCTTCTATATCCATTAGTTTTTCTCCACTGATAATTTAATACCGTTACTACAATAATCAAGGCCAAACTTAATACTTCTAACACCTTTCTTTTGCTTATCTTTAACGGCATCCCAGCTACCTTTGGCTAGTAAGAATGGATTAACTATATAATGACCCGGTCTTTCTTTAGCTAGAATGTTACTATCAACAATCCTTTTAATAGATTGCTCAATAACCTTGTGGCTAGATATACCCAACTCTACAGCTATCACCTTCTTCATTCCAAGTGTTATAAAAATAGAATGGTCGTAACCCATATATGTTAATAGCTTGTATAATATGTTATGGTCATTCTTTGCTAGACCGACAACAAATGATAGGTGCTCATAATATAATTTTACAAAGTCTGGCTCATCCGTAGCATGGTGTATAACTCCATCAGAATCTATCCATGCTTTACGTTTTTGATTATTACTCATTTTAAATACCCTTTAGTTAGTTGAGATTTAATAATACAACATGACAATCAGGAAGTCAAACGCCTACCTAAATATAGCTAAGGTAGGGAATGGCTACCTTACAGGTAGGGGATGGCTACCCTCTAGGTAGGGAATGACTACCTAAAATTGGCTATAGGTATTGCCAGTGCTAGTTTTCCCTTTCTTACTTCTTATAATAGTCACTAGTGTCATCAACTAAACACCCATAACTAAAATCTGAGTTAAGCCTTTTTCAAGTGGGTGTTTCAAATATCTACGTCACTATAATAAATACCAGTGAACCATCCAACCTGAAATAGATGCTTTTATTTCTTGCTATAATAATTTTATGCTCTATCATTACGAGTGAATTAACAAAAGGATATAACAATGAACGCGGAACAAGTAGAAAGCGACACATTAACAATACTGTTAGCAAATAGGATTCACTCTAATTTAAACACTAAAGCTAGGGCTATTAAGATATCAAAATGCTGCAAAAAGATTAGGGACAAAACAAGTGATGAGCTTTTATATGATACTTGCCGTAATATAATCTTTGCCACATCATCTGGCAGGTACGCAAAGGTGATAAAATCAATAACGCTAGCAGAACTTAACTACACAATGAACTACTCAGGAGAATAATATGAGCAAATACGCAATACAGATAAAGAAATTAGATGACGAAGCTATAACACCTATTCTAGGTTCTAAGGATTCAGCAGGTTTAGATTTATTCACAGTAGAGTCTGTTGATATACCTGCCGGAGGTCGTGCATTGTTACGAACGGGTATAGCAATTAAAATACCCAGTGGCATGGTTGGCTTGATTTGGCCCAGAAGTAAGTTAGCAGCTAAGAAAGGCGTGGCTGTATTGGCTGGCGTTATAGATGCTGATTACCGAGGCGAAGTGATGATATCACTGTTAAATACTTCTGATACTGTGTTAGAGTTGCGAAAAGGTGACAAAGTGGCACAGATGATTGTGCAAAAACACTATAGTTTACTACCTATCGAGATTGTAACTGAGCTAGATGATACTGAACGTGGCGTTGATGGTATTAACTCGGATGAAATGAGATTAAATTAATCTTGCTAATACTTAATCAAGTGCTATAGTTTAATTAACTTAACAAAAGGAGAATAACATGGAATTATCAGAGTATAAAAGCGGAAACAGAGTTAACTACTACCATGAATCAATGAATCCTGACAATGATGTCTACCCCGGCTCAGTTCTTGAAGTCTTTGAAGAGGGTGGCGAGTGGATTGCAATAGTTAAATTAGATTGTAAAAATGTTATATGCACAATCAAAGTAAATGAACCCGGATATATTAAATTAACGGGTGATTTATGAGTGATATAGTTGAAAGCCCTAGCCATTATCAATTAAGTGATGGTATTGAGGCCATACAAGTAATTGCTAGCGCATTAACTAAAGAAGAGTTCCATGGTTACTGCTTAGGCAATACATTAAAATACAGATTACGGGCAGGAAAGAAAAACGAAATCGGCGAAGATATCAACAAAGCTAATTATTACCAAGAGCTATATAAAAAGCACTCTTACTTATGCAGGCCAACAAGGATTACAGGAGAATGATAATGTGGTATCAAGAGAAAGCGAAGTTTCATTATAAGCAGTGGGAAGTGGCAACAGAGCAAGGCAAAGAAAAAGCAGCCAACGCACATATGGTAGAGTATCTGAACTATCAATCTGAAGTTGAGCGACTTAAAAGCCAGTCAGTCGAGTAAATAAAAAGCCAGTTTTCAAGCTGGCTTTCAATTAATCCTCATAATAATCTCTCTTAGACTCATTTAGTTCTTTTAGCTCCTCAATTGCTCTGCGCGTCTTAGGGCGGTTTATAGCCTCTAATTTATCTGCTAATAGCTTTAGTCGTCTAATCTCACATTCAAGCTCTATCTGCTCATTTAACTCCTTGCTGATTCCATCCATTACATTCATCCGGTTAATTTATTATTACGCCAATGATAACACCTTTTAAATTAATTTAAAATAAACGTAAATAAACCTTGCACTATGTTAATAGCTAATCTATTATTTGTGTATTCCAAGTGATTAGGGTCGCAACCCACACACTGGTACTAAATAAAATTAAAATGAGGTTGCACTAATTAAGGAGAATATTATGTTTGCATGGTTTAAAAGGGACACCGTACAGAAACGCAAATTCAAACTAGCTAGGGAAGCGAAAGAACGTAGACTAGCAGTCAAGGAAGAAAAGAGGCTTGAAATGATGAAGTTTTCAAGCTGGGATATTAACACTAAATAAGGATAATCAACATGTCATATGAAAACGAAATACTAGCAGAACTTGAACATGGCAACCTGATGTATAACTCAGGATTAACAAGCGGCAAACGATTGGCATTATCAATTATAGAGTTGAAACTATTAGAATCTAACATTGTAGCAACAGACGAATTGTTTGACTTGCTAGCAGAGCTTAGAAGTGAATTTAATGACGACTCAATGACAAGCGAACAGTATGAGCAAGAAGCAAGACTAACACATTACACAAGCGAGGCTTTCTAATGAACAAATCAGACTCAATCAAAAACCTAGCAGTAGCTATGTGTAGTGCACAGGCGGAAATGGGCGGAGCTGCTAAAGGTGCTGCTAATCCATTCTTTAAATCTAAGTACGCTGATTTAAGCTCAGTGGTCCAAGCTATTAAAGAACCATTTGCTAACCACGGATTAAGTTATGTACAGTTTCCTATCGAAGATGGTGGCAGAGTAGGCATAGAAACGATTCTAATGCATGAATCAGGTGAGTGGCTATCAAACTCTTTTACCGTACAGTTAACCAAGCAGGATGCACAGGGAGCAGGTTCAGCTATTACATATTGTAGACGTTATGGGTTGCAAGCGGTGGCGGGCATTCCAAGTGAAGATGACGACGGCAATGCTGCAAGTAAACCCAAAACACCGACCAAGGCCGATATGGCATGGGTTGACGCTATCAAGGGCAATAAGGCTACATTGGATAATATTGAGGACCCTAATTACAGAGCTTACATCAAGGGTTTACTATGAAAATAATTACAACGTGTGAACAAGGTTCGCCTGAGTGGTTATCACTCAGGCTAGGCAAGGTGACAGCCTCACGTATTAAGGAGGTGCTAGCTAACGGCAGAGGTAACGCACCCAGTAAGATGGCTGAGTCTTATATGATAGAGTTAGTAGCTGAAATATTAACAGGTGAGTCTAAGCCATTCTTTGAAAATGATGCCATGCGTTGGGGAACTGAGACAGAGGATGAAGCCAGAGCAGTATACTCTATCAAGAATAGTAGATTTGATGTAGAAGAGGTGGCATTTATAGAGCATAGCGAGTTCATCGGTATGTCTCCGGATGGATTGGTAGGTGATGATGGATTGTTAGAGATTAAATGTCCCAATACAACCACGCAGCTTAAAAGAGCTTTGTCAGATGATTATAGCAAAGACTATAAGGCACAGATTCAAATGCAGTTATGGGTGTCTGGACGCGACTGGTGCGACTTTGTAAGCTTTGACCCTAGATTAGATTGTGCTGCCGGGTATTTAGAGCAAAGAGTGTACCGGGACAACTCATATATAAGCGACATGCAGGATAAGACTTTTGAGTTCGTAGGAAAAATAAAAGAATTAATAAATAAACTAAAATAAACCTTGCAGCCTCCTTAAGTGGAGACTATATTTAACTTATCAATTTAACAGGGAGATTCACATGAACAGAGAAGAATTATTATGTAGTGATAAATGCTGGGCTACCAGTGACGAAATTAAAGTTATTGATTATATAGCAAGTAGCAAAAGAACAATATCACACGACTCAGAAAAGGTTAGCGATGTAACAATAAAAACAATTCCAAAGTCAGAACGTAAACGTAAGCTCAAGAACTACATTCAATCGTGCCACAATCGCGCAGAATGGGGCCAAATTAACAAAGTAATAGTAGAGCTATATGCTCAAGAAAAATTAGCCAAACTTTAATCTCAGGAGAGAAAAATGAAAATCGGAATCAGCATCAAAATTGACGTAACAAAAATCGACAAGTCTCGCTTATTCACAGGTAAGAATGGAGCTAAGTATTTAGACTTAACCACATTTATTGACACAGATAATGAGAGCCAGTATGGAGACCACGGCTTCATTAGTCAGTCAGTATCAAAGGAAGAACGTGAACAGAAAGTACAAACGCCCATTCTAGGCAATACAAAGGTATTTTATAGCGACTTACCACAGGCACCAGTACAATCGGGTGGGTTCCAACAGCAAGCAGCACCACAAGCACCACAGCAAGCGCCACCAATGGCTATGGATTTTGACGACAATATTCCTTTTTAATTAAATTCCATTTTAACTGGCGGTAATAGAGTTTACCGCCTATAGTTAAATTACTAAGTTAATCAAGGAGAGAGAAAATGTTAAATTCTAGCAATGCATTCGGGTTATTTGTTAAATGGTGTATTGTAATGGCAGCGATTGCAGCTTGTATGTTGCCAGCGGTTATTCATATCTTAAGTCAAGCAGGGGTGTAGCATGTATAACGAATTGATACCAGAAAGCCATGAACCAGAAGAGATTATTTGGTTAGACGAACCGGATGAGGATTATGATTATGGTATTGATATTGATGAAATGGACGAAATAGACACAACTGGAGAATACAATGAAGATTATTACTAAACAGTATGTAAAGTTATCAGAAGCAGAAGAGAAAGCGTTAATTGAAGCTGCAAATGCATTAGATAGCTTTTACAATAAAAAGCATTACATTGAATACATCACCAGAATTATCAATGAGTCTATTGATTTAGCAAGGGGAGAATCAAATGAGCGATGAGGAGTTAGTAATACTAAAAACAACACTACAGCGTGGTACTTGGGACCAGTTTGATATAGCAGATGCTTGGTTAGCAGTGGAAGAATTGATTGAAGTTAAGCGAGCGTTAAGAGACTTAGCAGGGAGAATAAAATGAGTAGCTTTAGTTTTAGCAGGTCAAGCACAGAGAATATGCTAGGCGTTCATAATGACTTAATAACAATATTCACAGAGGCGATTAAGAATAGCCCTATTGATTTTGGAGTACCTAGCTCAGGAGGATTAAGAACAGCAGAACAACAACGTAAGTTATTCATGGATGCTAAGTCTAAGTGTGACGGATACAAAAGCAAATCTTATCATCAGTCAGGTAATGCTTTAGATTTTTACGCATACGTTAACGGTAAGGCATCGTGGGATAAAATACATTTATCGATAATTGCAGGGGTGATACTGGCAACAGCTAAAAGACTACGTAAAGAGGGTAAGATTAACTCAGAAGTAACGTGGGGCGGTACATTTGGCAGTACAAACTTCACTGGTTGGGATATGCCACACTTCCAAGTGTCAGATTGAAATATTCGCGCCATATATTTAGAAATAATAAAATGCTATAATAGTTAAAAGCTAAAGCATTAACCAAGAGACACTTATGGAGCTTACGAAAATAGAATTTTTAGGCGCTATAAGTGTTTTGGCGTCTATAATCACTGGTTTGTGGTTTATTATCAACTCACACACTAAGAAAGACTCAGACAAGCTAGAGAAATTTGAACTGCTAAATGAAGTAAACCAAAAGCAGCTAACTGAATTGACAGGCGATTATCGAGAGTTAAAAGGTCGTATGGGTGCTGTGGAGTCGTTAAGCAGGTCCGTACTTGATGAGATAAGAAAACTCAAATAAGGAAATAACTATGATAGACATAGTGTCAGGCGGATTTACAGTATTAACGATATTAATGGGTATGCTAGTTCTGGTCCATTGGTTTAAACCAGCATATAATAGCCTAAAAGCCACAGGTAATCTAAGTAGTGAACAATGGTTGATTCTAGGCGTTGTTATTGCGTTCCTAGGTCAGATGTTTGATAACATGTATTGGTTGATTACTTGGACCTCTAACTTCTTTGATTCAAGCTCACTATTAACTGAGTGGTTATTTGAGCATGGCCCTATGGCTAACTTACCATTTAGACAGGCAAGTGGTATACTAGCAGCATACTGTCACGTATACGCGGCTGTAATGATAGATGAAGAAAAGACACGTAAGTTTAAATTGACAGTTATGATAGCATCATTGATTGGTATATTATTTAGCTTAGGCATGGTGTTCTTTAAGTATTAACAATTAGACAGCGAATAACCCAGAGGACTCGCACAAATGGCAAATAGAAAAGTAGCATCAAGAGAGATTAATAGAGAGGAGCTTAGACGTTATTTAGCTGAACGCGGCAAGCTTTCGCATGTCTTTGATAACATAGAGAAATTAGAGGACCTAACTATAGAGCTAGATAGTGTGTCGGTAGGTAGGTTATCAACGGCTATTAATTCTAGATTATCGCTACTTAAGAAGTATATGCCAGATGAGAAAAGTGTAGAGATAAAGAATAGCGAAGGCGAAACATTCAAGACGGATAATAAATGGACTGTGGAGTTTATTAATGCCGACATTGAAGATAAATAAAAAGCTTGAACCATTCCTGACAAAGAGTAAGCAGCTAAAGATTGCTATCGGAGGAAGGGGAAGTGGTAAGTCTATAGGTATAGGGGACGCACTAACATTTAAGATGGCTACAGAGAAAGCAGACATCTATTGTTTACGTGAATTCCAAGACTCTATATCAGATTCAGTTCATCGTGTATTCGAGGGTTCTATTAAAGACCGCTTAATGCTTGATGGATGGAATGTGCAAGAGAAGCGTATCATATCACCGGAAGGTGCTCAGACAGCGTATAAGGGAGCAGCAAGAAACCCTAACTCTATCCAATCAGCACAGGGTTATAAGTACTCATGGTTTGAAGAAGCTCAGACAATGAGTCAAGCATCAATAGATAAACTCCTACCTACCATATTACGTAACCCCGGTGCAGAGTGTTGGTTTAGTGCTAACCCACAATCTAGTGCTGACCCATTTAGTCAGAGATTCATTGTACCTTACCTAAGAGAACTAACTAAGCATGGTTATTATGAAGATGACTTACATCTAATCATAGTAGTTAACTGGCGTGATAATCCATGGTGGAATGTTGAACAGGAGACACTAAGACAGTGGGACCATAAGAACTTATCAAGAGCTAAGTATGATTGGGTATGGGAAGGCCAGTTCAATGATGAGGTAGCTGATTCAATAGTTAAGGCGGAATGGTTCGATGCTTGTATAGATGCACATAAGATAGATAAGCTTAAAGAAGCATTTAAACCGTTAGGGGCTAGGATAGCAGCACACGACCCTAGCGATACTGGTAAAGATAACAAAGGCTATGCTATGAGGCACGGTAGCATTGTTCAGCATATATACGAGAAGAACTCAGGCGAGATTGATGTGGGTTGTGATTGGGCTACTAACTTAGCTAGAGAACATAAGGCTGATTGGTTTGTATGGGATGGTGATGGTATGGGTGCTGGCCTTAAGCGACAAGTAGCTAACAATCTAGACTCAACCAACACTAAATACCAGATGTTCAAAGGTTCATTGTCAGGTAAGGGGCAGGACCATGCTAATAAGATATACCAGAAAGGCTATGGTGATAAGAATAGTAACTTAACTAATGCTGAGGTATTCAAGAACAACAGAGCACAGTATTATATATCATTAGCTGATAGATGTTATAACACTTATCGTTGTGTAGTGAAGGGTGAGTATGTTGACCCGGAAGAAATGATTAGCTTTGACAGTGATGGCATTGAAAGTATCCCAGCGTTACGCTCTGAGCTATGCCGTATACCACGTAAGAATAATAGCAATGGCTTACAGCAGCTAATGAATAAGCAAGAGATGAAAAGTCAGGGTATTGATTCACCGGGTATGGCAGATAGCTTGATGATGTTAATGTTCCAGCCTCCGATTAAGGGGGCTAGAAAGGTATTAAACTATGGTAAGACTAATAACTATTAACTATTTTTTATAGGTTGCTGATGGACTCCGGCCAGTAGTATTACCAAACGAACGAGGGGCACTTAACATCTTGAGTGCCTCCTTATCACATTCACTACACTTAACACTCTTCACTTTATTATCTATTAATCTCTCTGTTATATGTTCATTTGAACACTTGAAGTTACCTAGCATTTTCATTGGTTATTCCTTGTTATTACCGTGGTGGTATAAGTTTAGGTTATACGTTATAATATGTAAAGTAACAAATCCATTTTAATCATCGAGAGCCATTCATGCCAAATAAGATGACAGAACCCGAATTAGTCGCACTACTGTCACAGGCAGAAGATGACGCGGCTACATACAACGGTGAATTCTCAACAGAAAATACTAAATACCTAGCAGCCTATCTTGGCAATAAGACAGGTGAGTTTTCTGCCATTCCAAATCAATCAAGCGTAGTATCAACTGACATAGCTGATGTAGTAGAGGCTGATATGCCATCGTTAGCTAGAATCTTCTTAGGGTCCGGTGATGTAGTTACATTCCAGCCTAATACAGAGGGTAAAATAGAAATACAAGAAGCTAAGGAAAAGACTAAGTACATTAACTGGATTGTACGTAGTCAGCCTGAGTCATTCAATATCATTCACAACTGGCTCAAAGATGCTGAGATACAGAAGAATGGTGTAGTCAAATACTTTATCGAAGAACAGAAAGAAGTAGAGATGGTAGAGTATGAGGGTGTTGATGCTGAGGAAGTGCAAGGTATCATTGAAAGCTTGAAAGGCTCAAAGGTTGATAAGGTTAAGGTGGAAGTATCGGAGCAGGAAGAAGTGGAAGTCATGGGTGCTACACCTAATGATGCTGCTACATTCGATATTAAGTTCCGCGTTACCACTGAGAAGCAGAAAGTCTGTATCATTAACGTACCGCCTGAGTTATTCCTTATTACACGTAATGCACGCAGCTTAGATGATGCTGAGTTAGTTGGTGATAGGGTACGTAAGACTCGTGGTGAATTATTAAGCGAGGGCTTTGATAGAGAGCTAATAGAGCAGCTATCAACAGTGGACGAAGAAGATAACCGCAATAGTAATCTAGATACCATTCGTAACCAAGACCAAGGTGGTTCTAACTACGATAACACTATCAACAACTGGGCTTCTGAGACTGTAGAGATATCTGACTTATACGTTAAGGTAGACTTTGACGGTGACGGTATCGCAGAACGTAGACATGTAATGTTATCTGGTAATAAGGTATTGGTTAATGAATACTTTAATCACGTACCATATGCATCATTGTCAGCTATCTTAATGCCTCATAAAGCTATTGGTCGCAGTCGTGCAGAGATTACATATCCATATCAATTACAAAAGACAGCATTACAACGTGGTATTAACGATAACATTTATATGGTTAACAACCCACGTAACGTAGTTCATCCTGATGTTGACTTAGATGATATGTTAACGGTACGTACTAACGGTATCATTAGACTAGAAGAAGATACTCAGATACTACCGGGTAACGCAGTATTTCCATTAGCTATTCCTTATATTGGCGAGCAAGCATTACAAGTTATACAGTATGTTGATTCAACTAGAGCACAAGCTACTGGTTCGTTAATGGCCAACCAAGGATTAGAAGCTGACAAACTAAACCAAGAGACAGCAACACGCTTTAATGGTGTTAAAGATAGTTCAGATGCTAAGATAGAATTGATAGCACGTAACTATGGTGAGACAGGATTTAGAAAGCTATATGAAGGCATTGCTTGGTTGGTATCGCGTTACCAGAACACAGAGACAG
>Ga0196889_1000317_pt1 | contig 15229 bp, 17 predicted proteins | sample VirMetDEL_Nov_12_FD_166415 | JGI IMG/M metagenome (GOLD analysis project Ga0196889, IMG submission 166415) | Aqueous microbial communities from the Delaware River and Bay under freshwater to marine salinity gradient to study organic matter... | ecosystem: Environmental > Aquatic > Marine >...
GGGGTCGTACAACAAACAATAGATGATGTATTCAAACAAGGCGATATACAAGACGTAGCGCAAAGAGCTAGAGATATACAATCAGGCGGAGAGTCTGCGTTTGGTTCTAGAGCTAGACTAACTGCTGATGAAAGACGAGCATCTTTAGGCAGAGGATTGGGAGAAGCTTTAGCAGGTATACGTTCTGGTGGTTTTCAGACAGCTCAATCTACAGCTTTAGGTGAATTTGGTAGACAGGCTTCAGCCAGAGAAAGGTTAGCGGGTAACTTAGCTGGATTTGGAACTCAATTTGGGGATATAGGCTCACGTAGAACTGGCCTAGCCAGAACAATAGGTTCAGACGTAGCTGGATACGGTGGGCAAATAGGTAATCTTGGAAGTACAGGTTATGATTTAGCTTCTTCTCAGAGAAGAGAATTAGCAAATTTAGGTTCTACTGCAAGAGGTGTTAAAGATGTAGGACTAGGCAGGGAATACGAAAGAGCTATAGGAGATAGATTTGCACCTACGCAAGCAGCTAGTTACGTACAAGGATTCTTGCCAACTTATCAAAGTGGCGGGACTCAGATAAATAAAACTTACGGTATGCCAATAGATCCATATTCACAAGGTATAGGAACTTTCTTGAATGTATATGGAACGATGAATCCAAGTAGTAACGTGGCAGGAACAACTTACGGACAAAGTTAATATGAATGTATTACAAAGGAAAATGTTTGCAGAAGGGGATTTGGTAAATTTAGATATTCCAACTGACCAAGATATTGTTTCTAAATTTACTACTGCATCGCAATTAAATCCAGTAACTACTACAACTAGAATTATTGAACAAGGCGGCACTTTTTTTGCTGTTAAACAAAACAAAAATGGAGATGTAGTTGGTTCTGAACCAATAGATTTGGGGTTATCTCCTACTGGCGATCCGAAAGAAGCCTATCAAAGACAGAAAGGGAATGTATTAGGAAATATAGTAGGGGGTGCTGGATTAGGTTTGTCTCTACTCCCTACACTACAGACAAAAACCGCTGGTAGGTTTCTTTCGGGTATAGGAAACTTACTTGGAAAGGCCAAAGGATATTCCCCTGTTGTAGCTACAAAACTACCTGGGGCAGTTGTCAAGGGTCAAAAAGGTTTTCAATCTAGGCCTAAATTTGATCCAAGGTCTTATAAATATGAAATGCAAACAGGACCTGCTTCTGTATTAGGAGGGAGTGCGCTTGTTGCAGGTTCTTACGGACTTGAAACAGACCCTGGGGAAGTAGATGATGAAAAAGCAGAAATAGCACAAAAATTAACTGAATTAGAAAATACAAAAACCCAAGAAGAGATTGATAACAAAACAAAAGAAGATGATACAACTTTTGAAATTGTTACTAGCGAAGACGGTACTCCAGATGATGCAACAGAAATTGACGACGGAACAGAACAAGAAAATTTAATTGAAACACGTGAAGTCAAACGCCAAGGCATGTTAGACAATCCTAGTTTCAAATCTTTACTAAGAAACATCGGTGTTAATATGGTGGAAACTGGAGACGTTGGTTACGGAATATCTCAAGGCTCTGCGCAAACTGTTAAAGATGAAATAGCAGCTGAAGCTCTAGCAGCTGAAACTTCAAAAGAAATGCAGTTAGAAATGTTAAAAGCCAGTCTTGAAGGAGTAAATATATCTGATTTAACATCTATAGATAAAATGGAAGGAGAGTGGGGCGATCTTACACAACAATCACAAGATAAAAGAGGAACAGCAGGACAAATTAAAGAAGTCCTTAACACCCTAACAAGTCAAGGTAACAAAATTTTCGGAGTAGGTAATATTGTTACATCTAACTTTGACAAAATTATGGCTTTTGTTTCTGGAGATACAACTTTAAACGCAAACAGAGAAGCGATTGCAGAAGGGTTGAAGTCAGAAAATCCAAGAGAATACGTAAAAACTATTTTAACGGTGGTACAAAATAAAAATATAAAAGATTTGCTTGGAGAGTCAGGTAGAACCATATCTAATTTGGACAGACAAGTAGTAGAGAGAATAGTGGGTCAGCTATCAGACACAAATATTCTTTCGCAAGACCCAAAAGCAATAGCAACAAAATTAGAACTTTTATACGACAGTTTAATAAAAGAAGCAAAACAAGCAGAAGATATGGCGTCCATCAAAGCTAGAAATTTAAGGATAGCTGGTAGAGACGTTTCTAAATTAATACCACCTACTCCAACAAAAACAACCCCTGTCGAAAATCAAGCAAGAGTCAGAATAAAAATCCAATAAAATGATATATGAAATTGAATTACCTGATGGAAGAATCATTGAAGTCGAAGGGGAGCCTGGACAAGAAGAAAAGGCTGTACGTTCTGTTAAGGAATACCTAGCTAAAGAAGCAGCAGGTAAGGCACTAAACGATACTGAGTTTGACTACGAAACAGGTATAGACAATATACGTCTAAGAGGCCAACTAGATATGGCTGAAACTCAAGAAGAAAAAGAATCAGTATTAAGAAAATACGTAGGTTCTCAAGGATTTGCATACGACGCTAATGGAAGATTAGCTGTTACACCTTTAGGTCAAAAAAGATTAAACCTTAATCCAACAGATAAAAATATAATTGTAGACGAAAAAAGCATGTCAACAGGTGATTTTGCAGACTTTGCTGGTACTATTGGTCCAGTTGCAGGAGCAATCGCCGCATTAGCTCCACAAGGAAAAGTCTTAAAGTTTTTAAAACCATTTATGGTAAATGATCGTCTCGTAAGATCAAGTGCTGTAGCTATAGGATCGGCTGGCGGTAAAGGTGTTGAAGAAGCTGGTGAACTATTGTTGGGCGTACAGGAACAAAAAGCAGGCGAGATAGCATCAGATTTAGCTGTAGAAGGAGTGATTGGTGGCTTGTCGCAAGGTCTATTTGAGGTAGCAGGCGCAGGGCTAGTAGCGATGTTGGGTAGAAAAGCACCCGCAGGAGATATAGATATAGCAAGATCAATCGCGCAAGGAGCTGACCCTAACGAGGTAGAATTTTTAGCTAGACGATTAGGTAGAGAGCCAACTTTTAAAGAAATACAAAAAGCGCAAGAAGATGGCTTGATTAGTAGTTTTACAGAAGCTGCTGTTTCTCAAAGTGCTTTAGGAAGAGCTATACCAGGCAGAATACAAGCCGCATCAGAAACAGTATTTGGTAGGACTGAAAGAGATAAACGTTTAGTAGAATACGGAACTCAACGTTTACAAAAGTTTTTAGAAAAACAAAAAGACGTCACATTATCTTTAGATGATTTTTCTCAAGCCATACAAACAGGACGTATGACTAAGGGTGAAATAGATGCCTTAATAGACGGCCTATCTCAAAGTGCTAAAAAATCTAATCAAGCACTAGATGACTATATTAACAACGCAATTAAACTTATAGATGATGGTGCTTTGTCTGGTGGCGCTGACAGAATAGCAGTAGGACAAAATTTAAGAGATCAAATTAAAAGATTATACGACGAAAAATTTGGCTATATCGGAGGGGATAAAACCAAGCCAGGCGAATACGTAAAAAGAAGCCAAGAAATAGATCAGTTCCTAAATCAAAACGGATTACAAGCTTGGGAAGGAAATGTAGGATTAAAAGTAGATGGATTGATAGATTTTCTAGAACGCCTTACTACAGAAAAGCCTGGATTAAAATTATTACAGTCTTTAGAAGGCGTACAAGGTGGTTCTATAGAAACTATAAAAAAAATATTTCAAGACTTACAAGAAGAAGGAATATCATTACAGGCTTTAAATCAATTAAGAGGAACTTTTTTAGCAATAGGTAGATCAGCTCCTACGGGAGCTAAAGACATAGCTAGAGCTGTTAAGGAAATTACCGAACAAATTGATGATATTTTTATTAAGTTAGAGGGAGGAATAGGTGTAGACGAAATGATAGCTAGATCAAGTCAAGCGGGTGTAGATGTTGATGCTGAAGCATTGCAATCGGCTGCAAAACTTATTAGAAACTATAACAAAGATTATAGAGATGCTATCGAACCTTTTAACAACTTAATTGTTACTAATATAAGAAAAGACGCAAGAATGGGTGCCTACGACGTAGATGAAATATTTCAAAAGATAATTAAAAAAGGTCAACCGAATGTTTTAAAGGGAGTGTTAGACGCTATACCAGATCAAGCATCTAGACAGTCAGTTAAAAAAGAATTACAAGAAACATTTGTTAGAGAAGCTTTAGAACATCCTAACGTTATTAACGTTGAAACTGGACAAGTCAATCCAACTGCTTTTGCAAGATTTTTTAGAGACAAGCTAGGATCTACGCAAAAAGTATTGTTTGATGACGTACCAGACTTGCCTAGAATCTTGTCTGACTTTAATAAAATTAACAGAAACTTTAAGCCAGAAAGATTAGAAAAAGTTTTAGGCAACATAAAAGATAAAGGCTTAAAAAATTCACTTGATAACTTTATACAAAGTGAAAATGCTTTGCATAATGCTGAAGTAGACCAACTTTTTAAAAGAATACAATCTGCTGAACCTGATGAAATCATAAATTTAGTATTCAGAAATGGTCAAGCATCTAATATAGATGAACTTAGACGAAAACTTACTCCTGCTGTCTTTAACAAAATACAACAAGACAGTATGCGTGAACTATTAAGAGTTGCTAAAGGTCCTGGTAAAAGAGTTGATGAAGTATTTAAACCAGAAGTTTTAGAAAGGGCTTTGAATTCAAAAGGGGACGACGCACTTAAGGCGATGTTTGGAGATGCAGAAACAAAAGCTTTAAGAGATTTAGTAAGAGATTTGCGTGTAATGACAAGAGCCGAAGGCGGAGGAGCGGGTACGCTGATAGCTGGTGCTGTAGCTGTAAATGCTTTTAATCTGGCGATGTTACCTACTTTAATTCAATTAGGTGTGATGAAAACTATATTTATGAATCCTTCTATTGTAAGAAAATTGGCTAAATCAGATAAAGAAAGTATAAATTTAGTGATGAGAGCATTTAAAGATGCAATAAGATTGACACCACCCATCGCTTTAGGTGAAGAGATTGTAGAAACTTCTAGTGAGGCTTCACAGTTAATACAAGATGAAACCGCAGAGCAATTACAAGATAGCGATATTAATCTAGGAGAAGCAGCAGAACAATTAAACAAAGAATTTCAAACATTAAGACCTCCTCGGGTTACTTCTAGTTTAAGTTTACCAAAAATTGATTCGCTTCAACAACCACAAATTTCGCAAGGACCTGTAAGCAGAAGTCTACTAGGTGGTTCACCTGCTAACGAAGATATAGCAGCCAGACGAACTGGTGGTATTGCTGGTTTAGTTTAAGTAAGCCCCAACTCTTCCCGATCAAATCCTAACGCGTGGTCTGACAAACAGACCAATTCATCTTTACTTAAATGTATGTATGGCTCTGAGTCCTCTGGTAGTTGCGGTTCTGCAATCGTACCAAAGCGTACATCGTAGACTTTATTTCTATCCCAAGTGTGTGAGTACACACTATCCGTCATAGCAAACACCAGTACAAATGGTTGGTTGGTTGCTAGAGACAAGGCAGCCCCCATACGTAACTTAGATGCGCTTAGTAATAAAGTATCGTAACGATCTATACCAAAGCTACGACATTTAACTTCTAGCCAGAAGCAAGAGTCTTTGCTCTCGCACCAATAATCTAGGCCATAGCTAACTGGTAGCTTATGACATCTTACGCCCCATAATCCTTCTATAAATCCTGCTACACGTTCTTCGCGCTTTTGATCGCTGATTGTCTCCATCTTTGGTTTCGCGTTCATAAATAACTCCTTCATATATATAGGTATACAAACGATGTAAAAGAACAAATGGCGTTGCTATCAAACTTACTATCAAAGCGATTGTAATAAGTAACAGGTAAAACCATACCTTTCCTATCTCGTATACTATTTCTGCTATATCTCTAATCATCGAAAAAATTAGGATCTATAGCGACTATTCTTTTCATTGGTCGTCCTGTTGCTTTAACTCGTACATCTTTCTCTTGTATCTCCCCAGCGTTTATCAAACGATTAATAATCTCTTTTACTTCAAAAGATTTCATTGATCTAAATAATTCTCGTCTGTCTATATCACGACGACTGATACCCATTTCACCTTGCGTTCTAATAAAACTAAGCACTTGCTTGATACGGCTTTCCATTTCAGAACCCGCAACCTTATCTTCACACGTGGCTACCATTAACTGATCGTAGTAGTAAACGTAATCTATTGCCCACTGGGTCATCTCCCCTTTGATTACATTGGTATTTGGATTATCTGCAACCGCACATATCATAGCCAGGCGCATCGCCTTCTCTCTAGTCCTAGACAGTAATACTTCTAGTCCGTCCTTCTCTAGCTTGTTCTGTTGCTCTACTAACTCGTAAGCCAATTTATTTAACAGGTCCTTAGATTCGTCGTTAAACTTGACCACACGTTGTTTAAAATCTACTTCTGAGTTGTCCCTAGAAATCTGTTCCATTTCATTCTTGGTTTCTCTAACCTTACGTACCCATTCACATATTGCATACGAAGGCTCTGCAAATGGCACCATACGGCTTACGGTTCTAGGTAACTTAGACTCAACCACTATAAAACGATTCAGGAATCCATCTACGATACGTCCTGTTGATAAAGCGCCGTAGAAGTTTCTAGGTACAGACATACCCACTAACGTAATCGCTGGTTTGACTGTCGAACGATCTAGGGCTTCTTGTTGCTGTTTCTGAGTCAGAGTCATCATAGAGTAGTTGTCTGGCCTGATCGTACCGTGGCAACGTCCCCACGTCTCCATAAGGACCTGTATAGCGTCCTCCTTGTTAGAATTGGTAGATTTAGATATAGACTCTAACCTTTTACCAAACTCATCCATAACCGTAACGTGTGTGGGTTTATGACGTAGTAAGCTGTAGACCGCACCACTAGATGTGTAACCGTCTCCCGCCATCATATCGGCAAAGCCAGCACCATCTAATATGTTCTCTATCACCGTCTTGACGTTCTCTTTACCTTGTCCTGATTTAGCAATACACATAAAGAATAAAGAGCTGAAGTTATTCATATCAGTCTTGTACATTCTGCCAAGTGCAACCGAACCGAGTGCGAGTGATGATTGCATCGACAACGCGGGTTGCGGTATTTGGGCTATCTCCTCTGAGTATTCATATATGTCTTTGATGATACCTGGAGGACTGTATAGATCGGTTGGTTCCTTCACGTTGTAACTGCGTTGTATGAAAGCTGGAGCCTGTTGGTTCTTCCTTTCATGGGTCTTTAATATAGAGTTAACTGTAGTTGATATTTCCGATCTTGGTAAGGGGGGTTTATTCTGTTGATTCCAAGACTGAACAAAGAACTCAACCATTTCTATACTGACGTTTTTAGCTATCAGGTTGCCTGCAAGTCTTGCCGCATTATCGTTACGACTGCCCGCTACCACTCCCTCCATAGAGAATGGTGATGTGATTGATTTCCCGTTGAGCTTGTCAACACCTGTAATCATTACCCAATGTTCTTTGGTCAGGTCTGGTAGATCACTTGTATCATGCCAGTCCCATCCATCTATAAACTTAGGTTCGTATATAGCTCCCGTTGCGTGAATGTTATACGGAGCAATAATCAATCCACCCACCCCTCTTATATCTATAAGTTTTGCGGGATCTGACGTGTCTGTTCTTCTAGCTACGTAAGTAGTGTAGTTCTCTGGGTTGTTGTAATAGTAGTGCATCCCCTTGCCTGTAACTACTTTGCAAGGAGTGTTTGGTAAATTCTTTTCTGCCCATATACAGGCTTCAGGTGTGTCTGCGTCAACCACAATGAATTTACCGCAGATTAAGGCTACGACTAAATCGTCGCGGTCCTTAAACCACCGAGTTATTTCTTCCGTCGTCGGTTGTCGCTCTTTATACTTCTGCCACCCACCAAGCTCTTTGGGTGGTACTTTATTATGTCTTAATAATGGTACTGGCGTGTAGCCACTTTCTGCATAAGCAAGAGCAAGCTCCAACGCAGAATCCTGCGCAGATGCTTTGACGTCTAACACTAATCAACCGCTTCTTCTTTGGTTTCTTCGATAGGGCCAAATATAGCTTCAAAGTCTAACTTGCCGTCAGAAGCTTTGATTATTTTTTTGGCTTGGTCTATAGAGGGTTGTCTGTTGCCATATCTCCAGGCTCTAGCTGATGCCGCTGAACAGCCAAATAGTTTTGATGCTGGTTCAATCCCTACAAATTCGATGTAACTTTTAAGTGTCATTCGTTTCACTTCGCGCTCCTTATATTCTGGTTCCAGCCCTTCTTGATATAAAGTCATAAGGTCCTTCTCCGTTAGTTGTTGTTGTCGGTAAAGATAATTTATCTTCCATTGGTTCTTGTTTTTTGCTTTGTTCATTGATACTATATGTTTAATTAGGTTCTCGACACATTGTAATCGAAATCTTTTTTAATAACAACTTTTGGAGAAAGTAACATGAACGATAGCATTTTAAATCGTATCAAAACCCCAAATGAACTTGTAGAACAACAAGGCGCGAAGCTGTTAGTCTACGGTGAAAGTGGGGTGGGAAAGACAACTCTCTGTCAAACGGCACCTGGTAAAACATTGGTCGTTAGTATGGAGAGCGGTCTACTTTCTATCAAAGATGCACCCAACCTCGACGCGATTGAGGTGAAGGAAGCATTTGAGATAGAACAAATCGCTGAACTCTTAGAGAACAAAACCTTGGACTATGACACCGTCTGTTTAGATAGTGTTACAGAAATGGCTGAGATTTTGTTATCGCAAGAGAAAGCAAAAAGTAAAGATCCAAGACGTGCGTATGGTGAGGTCATCGAAGTGATGATTAAAACGATGCGTAGGTTTAGGGACCTTCCGATGCACGTAGTATTTATCGCTAAACAAAGTAGGGAACGCGATGAATCTTCTGGCATGTTTCATTATCAACCGATGATGGTTGGCGCTAAATTGCCAACGCAAATACCATACTTCTTTGATGAAGTGTTGGTCTTGCGTACCTTTGACGATGAGAATGAAAAAGGTGAAACCGTAACCTCTCGTTGGTTACAAACGAAAATTGGTCAGAACTATATAGCCAAGGATCGTTCAGGAAAGCTAGATGAGTTAGAGTCACCTGATTTAGCTATTATTATTAATAAACTCGGATTTGCAGGAGGTGCAGCATGAGTGATTTTGACGGATTTGATTTTAATATAGAAGACGCGGGTAGCGATAATAGTGCAATACCAGCAGGTGATTATCCTTGCGTTGTAACTACGTGTGAGAAAAAGAAATCTCAGGCGAATAACGATATGATATGGCTTGAACTAGAAGTGACTGGCGATAAATACGCGGGTTGGGTGGTTCGTAAACCATTTATGCTTTGGCAAGACAACCCAACTTATCTTGGGTATGCAAAAGCTGATTGGGCCAGATTATGCAAAGCTTTAGGCTTTGGTAACGAGAACCCACCTAAGAGCGCACACGATCTACACGGTAAAGCATTTATCGTATCGTTAGCCATAGAAGAGGCGGAAGCTGATTCTGACTACGGCGACAGTAATAAGATCGTTGGCTACAAACCTTTGGAAAGAGCGGCAGCTCCTAAAGCTGCTGATCTACCTCCAAGCATGGGTGAGTCAAGTGTTTCTCCTAGTGAATCGTCTGCTCCAAGCAAACCTTCACTATAATTACTACGGCTACGCTAGGAGTCGTTAAGAGCGAAAGCTCAACCTAGCAACTTTATTCAGAGTACAACTTCCAATTGGTCGCTAAGACCGACAAGAAATCATCCATAGACAGTACGGCTACCTTAGAGTGGTCCACGTCCCACCCTGTATTTATAGCCGATAAGGGAACGCAAACCCGAATAGGTCTGCGGTTAAATTTATATATCAACGCGGGTATCTTACCGTTACATGATTTGCATACTTGATCCCACCAGGCGGCTCGTAACAGGTCGCCTTCTTTATAGAACTTACACTCTACTGCAAAGTAGGGCATATCTAGATCGCACTGATCTTTCTGTTGATACTGATCTAGGTTACGTTTGGTTTGGTAATCTATACCCTCTGCTATAAAGAACTCGTTGAGGATCTTGGCTATATCACGTTCAAACGCGGCGCCTTTGTTTCTAGAATTAATCTTGGCCATCTAAATCTAGTGTAACAATATTAGGACTGTTATGAATGGTAGGCTTAGTTCCTTTTAGATACTTCTTATAAGACTCTAGGCTTGCAGACATTTTTATCCAGGCTTTATCCATTTGTTGTTCGGTTATCTTAAACACCTTGCTTGCGTAAGGTAGTTTCTTTTCTTGAGCTACAAATACAAACTCTTTGACTCGGTAGCCCGCAGCTTCCAATCCTCTTCTGTACCAAGCGGCTTGTTGGTCGTAGCCATACTTTAGTACCGACTCAAGAAAAGACTCAGGACTGCAACTGTAGGTGGTCTTGTAATCCACCGCGACAATCTCGAAGTCTTGATGTATTCCTTGCGGACTGCATATAACGTCAGGTCTACACTTACAAAGCACGTCGTCTTCATACCAGTAGAAAGAGGCTTCAGGTATCTTGTTATCACCATTCAAATACATATCGGCTTCAGGAATGATATTAGATGCCATACCTTCTATATCTAGGTAATCTCTTTCATTAATAACCACTAGGCCACGATCCTTAAAGTCTTGCTTTAAGTCTTTGCTGACCTTTGTATAGGGAGATCCAACGATCACCCCTACGTTATCGTTAAAGACTGCATCGCCCTCTACTAACATATAGTGAGCGGCAGTACCAAAGTTCATAGCGGGAGTGGTTTCGGTTTCAACCTCTATCGCGTGGACCTGGCTATCGTTAAATTTACGTACGAAGCTAGAGCTGATTCCCACGTCTGAGTGATACACCTCATTTGGTATCTCACGTATTATTATTGCATCCCCTTTCTCTATAGGGTCATATTCTAGTAATTCAGGTATCTGTTTCATTTTTTTCTCCATTAAAAGGGTACGTCATCGTCCCAATCTTTTTTTCTATACACACGTTTGGTATCGCCTTCTTTCTGTTGCAATTCAAACGCAGCTTGTTTTTTAAACATATCTACGAAAGGTGTGTCTTCTTCATATTCTAACAAAGCAGTCTGCACGATCTTGTCGCAGTTAAGAGGTTCAGGCCAATAGCCCATAAAGTTTTTAAGATCGGTTAGGTTTTCCTGTACCGATTTACGTGGTTCATAAGTTGGTTTCTGTATAGATTCCCAATACTCTTGTATGGGTTTCATATCTGCATCGTCGCCTATAAACGTCAAGTCAAACTCAGTCTTGTCGTAGGGTAGATAAATGTATGTGCCGTCCTTTTTCCTAAAAGGATAGCAACGTAAGGGCTTACCTATTGTCATTCTTTAACGCCTCCTTATAAGCCAATTCAAAGACGTGTGGATAGTGGTGTAGTACATACATCATTACTTCCGTCATTCTATTGATTGATTGAATATCTTCAAACAGTTGATTGATATGGTCTGGTTGGACTTTACCAATCTGTTCTTTTGTATCTTCCGATAGGGTCCTTTCTATTAAGGTGTTTAGTTCACTCATTACTTTCTCCAAAAAGTTAAAGTACAACTATATAAAAAAACTTTACACTTGTAAACTGATATGTTTATACTATAGGTAAATTACTTAGGAGAAAGTGAAATGGCTAAAATTATTATTGATAAACGAACTAAAGAGTGTGCGTTTATTGAAGTAGGAAATTACACAGTATACGTTGACGATTCAACAGAAGAACAAATAATAGAAGTTTCTAAAGACGGTAAAACTTTATACGATTCATTGAAGACAGCAGATGAGTAGTTCATACAAACCAAAAGAATACGTAGGCTATCAAGAGATACTAGATAACGTTAGATCTATAGTTAAGCGTATCGCACCTGGATGGGCGGCCTCATCTATCGTTCAAGAGATAGATAACCTGGAGACTACAATAGATGAAATGTATGCGGGTCGTCAGGATCAAGCAGAAGAGATGATGCGAGATGACTTTGAATAAGTTCTACATCAAGAGCGAACATCATACGGAAGATGTAGCGTACCGATTTAATCCTAACGTGTGGCATGAGGTCACTAATTGGAAGACTTATAAAGTTAAAGTAACGGACATACAAATAGTGTCAGACTTGCCAAAGGACGTTAAAATGTTGATAAGGCGAGAAGTGTTTGAAGACATACTGGCCTCGGAACAATAGGGGAGAATATGAACGACGAAGCAAGGATAGTAGAGATATTACGTCTGTTTGGAGAGTTAGAAGCGATCAATAAGACGTATGTATCTGATTTATTGATACTAAAACAAAGGATTAAAGATGCAGAAGGAAAGGACTGAATACAAATGGGTGGTTGAGTATGGCGAAAGTAAAGGCAAACGCTACAAGAAATATATCAAGGTTGAGAAACCTAAAAGGAAGTCGACAGAGGTAAACATACGATCTCTATAATATAATAGATATGCAGTTGCATCCCTTTCTCCGTAAGAAAGTAAAACAAATGGCTCGAGGTACAGTCAGCAACGAAGTACCTCACCTTAATTAATATGAATGTACTAAGTTTATTTGATGGAATGAGTTGCGGGAGATTGGCTCTTGACCGCTTGGGTATAGAGGTAGACCAATACTACGCAGCTGAGATAGATAAATACGCTATCCAAGTTACGCAAGAGAACTGGCCTGAGACAATACAATTAGGGGACGTAACCCAAATAAAAGGCAAAGACCTACCTAAGATAGACCTAATATTGGCGGGTTCGCCTTGTCAGGGTTTTAGTTTTGCGGGTAAACAGCTTGCTTTTGACGACCCAAGATCTGCTTTATTCTTTGAATTCGTACGCATACTGAAAGAATGTAACCCTAAATACTTCTTATTAGAGAATGTGAAGATGAAGAAAGAGTTCTTAGAGATTATCACGCAACAAGTGGGAGCTGAACCCATACTTATTAATAGCGCCTTAGTTAGCGCGCAGAATCGCCAAAGATACTATTGGACAAACATACCAGGAGTAGAACAACCCGAGAACCGAGGGGTTGTATTGAGGGATATATTAGAGACTGAATGTGTTTCAGATGAGTTTAGATACAGTCAAAAATCAATAGACTATATGAACAGAGGTAACGAGAAGTGGCAACAAGCGGGTAATCGCAGAGCTGACAGATACGAGCAAACTGCTGATAAAGACAAATCGTTTGCAATAACTGCCAATTGGCATAAGGGTGTTCCATACAACTACTTTAAAGAAGAAAAACAAGATAAACCTATCAAAGTTGGTATGAATGTAGAAGAGGTTAAGGTTAGAAAACATGAAGTAGATATACCTAGTCTTCAATATTTACTGCGGGAAATGAAGGTTGAGTCTAAAAAAACTAATAAACAAATAGCAGAAGAAACTAATCAACCTATTACTAAAGTTGAACATTGGTTCAGAACCGACAGTAGTTTTGCAATACCTGGAGATGACGTTTGGTTAAAGTTAAAAGAAGTTCTGGGCATACATACAGAGGTCTTTGACAAGCCGATAATGGAGTTTGAATACAGGGACGGAGTATATGAAACAAAACAAAGGGTTTATAGCGACAAAGGTAAAGCACCTACCTTAACGGCTGGCAATACGGAACAGTACATAGAAACACATAACACACCTAAACAAGTAGGTACGGCTTCAGATATTAACGGTCACGATATATTAAAAAGAGTCTACTCGCCTGACGGTAAAGCACCTACGCTGACTACGAATGGTGGTGGCAACAGAGAACCGAAAGTCTTCGTACAATCTTATAGAGAAGTTAGGACAGAAGAAGCGAAACGCTTACGTAGAGAGAGTAAACAAAAGACGGGTAAAGATCATACACCCTTTCGCGCAAAGGAATTAGTACCTAGAGAAGACGGCAAGGTGGGTCCGGTTACACCTGGACTGAACAACGATCACCTAATCAGTTTACAGAAGTTACCAGATGCAGATAAACCTAATCAAATTAATCCAAGTAAGAAAGCATCTGGCAAACAACCTTATATGCAAGATCGAGTGTTCCACGTTGACGGCAAGTCACACGCTTTGACTAGAGAGTTTGCATCCAGAACAAACGTGGGTACAAATGAATTACCTTTACCTGAAGAAGATATGGGTGAAAGAATTGTAGTAGATGAAGAAAAGAAACAATTGATTATTAAAGAAGCTACGAATAAAGGATTTACTGTTATAGAAGACGGAGATTGTTTTGATATAACTCACTTTGATTCTAAGACCAGAAGGGGTCGTAGTATGAAATATAAGTGCAACGCCTTAACTGCGGGTTCTTACAACTATATGCGGTACGAACATCCTAAAGATGAAAGTTCAGACGTGTATTGGCGCAAACTGACTCCGATAGAATGTGAAAGATTACAAACCGTTCCAGACAATTATACGGCCTCAGTCAGCAATACGCAGAGATATAAGATGCTCGGAAATGGGTGGACAATCGAAGTCGTTGCACACATATTGCAGAATATGAAGACACTTGAAGAAGGTGGAGAGGTAGCAAAAACTAAAGGTCAACAAGGGTTTGAATTCTAAAATTTGCTATACTATTGGTATGTCACACTTAAAAATAGTAGATCTCAATAAATACAAACGCAATCCGAGTCATATCGAAGGAAAAGAACGCCTGGATGCGTTATTCGACAACTTTGTAAGCAGAGGAGCTAAACCGAATATGGTCGCTGAGATGATCTTAGCCTACGGTATATGCGAGGTACTCAACTACGCAGTACGGAACGAAGAGGGCCTTGATTCGATCAGTCGTTTGCTATCGGAAAGCTTTGGTCTAGATATAGAGCGAAATGAGTATTTTGAGCCTGATAATACGGGTTTTGTCAAAAAGGATGATGATGAATGACAAAACTATTGGCTTGAAACCCTCTCACTATAAGGTTTTGGCGTTTTGGCAGTTTTGTCAGGGTATGGGCTATTCTGTAAAAACATGGATACAATTAGTAGAAAATTATAGGGGGGTGTAAGAGAATGTATGACAAAAGGGGGTATATTAAAGAATATATATATAAAAGTACCTTAGAAAACCCTTACCTTATAGGATTTGTTAGAAAAATTAGTTTTGTCAGGTGGGGTGTGACAAAACTCTGACAAAACACATATAATATGACAAAACTAAAAGCAAACATTAGGAAGAAATTAGATCAGGAATTTGTAACA
>Ga0196889_1000321_pt1 | contig 15089 bp, 8 predicted proteins | sample VirMetDEL_Nov_12_FD_166415 | JGI IMG/M metagenome (GOLD analysis project Ga0196889, IMG submission 166415) | Aqueous microbial communities from the Delaware River and Bay under freshwater to marine salinity gradient to study organic matter... | ecosystem: Environmental > Aquatic > Marine >...
GTTTAAGCTGTGACGGATGATAGACTCAACTCGTGCAAATATAGCTAAACAAATAGCAATTAATTATATGTCTTTAAAAAAGGGATATAAAAAAATGCCAGTAATATCAAAACCTGGCAAATCTATCATTTCTGATAAAGCTTCATTAAAGAAGCAAAAGTAAACACATTTGTTTACTATATGAAACGCCAGTAATTAATTTTACTGGCGTTTTTTTATTTTTTTTTGCAACTACCTTTAGTGCCTTTCTTTGTGCCTGGTACACGCTTATAGCCGGACCAACACTTTGCAGGAGACTTAAGAAGATCCTCTTTTTGACGACCATCCCCTCCTCCTTTGGCTGTAAACTTTTTACTTACCACAACATCAGGCTGAGCTGAAAATGTCCCTTTATAGCCTTCATATTTGGTTTTAACTTTACGTCTTCTACCTGTTTCGTCTGTATATTTTTCTTTAACAATTTTTTTGTTACCTCTGGTAATAACCACTTTTTTATAACCAGGGTCCACTGCTTCATTTATAGGGTCATATCCCTTTTCTACAGTTCTTTTTTTAACAGGTGATTCGTGGCCGTAACCTTTTTTCTTTAAAGCTAAATGTTCTTTTTTAGTTTCAGCAACCTCTTCTGTGCCACTTTTGCTATACATGCTGTGCTCCTCAAACTTGTTTGGAGACCCTATGATGTAGCCGTTGTTTCCTTTAATCCCTAAGCCCTGAGGACCCATTCCTTTTGTTCTCATACCCACATGTTTGTTATGTTTTCGTATTCTGTTTTTGCATCAAAGCAGGGGCAAGCTTTGCTAGCGAATTCATTATGGCCGTGTATTGTGACTTCTGGATACGCTATTTTAAAATACTCTAGCATATCTACTAAAGCATCTTTTTGCTCTTCAGTCCTTGTATCTTTAGCTTTAAAATTAACTTTATCAATTCCTCCAACATAAGCAATACCAATAGATTCTTTATTATGACCTCTGGTATGAGCTCCTGGCTTTTCAACAGGTCTTCCCGCGTGCACAGAGCCATCTAGATAGATTAGGAAATGATATCCAATATCAGACCAACCTCTATCTAAATGCCATCGTCTAACGTCTTCTACGGTAGTATGCCTACCTTCAGGTGTTGCTGTGCAGTGAACAATAACTTTATTTATCTTTCTCATCTTTTACTTTAAACCATTTAGTAATTGTATACCCAATAGTTACGGCAAGTAGTATTATTTTTAACCAATCCTCTATTTGGGTAAATGTAGTAACCCCTAAAGTGCTTCCGTTAATTGCGTATATTTTAATTTCGCTAATGCTCATTTTTTATTTTTATTTGTTTAATTTTTCATAAGCATTTCCATGTTTAAGGAATCTTTTATTGCTTTATTTTTTTTCCTGGTGGTTGATCCTTCTTTAGAGCTTTTTCTTTTTTTAATTAACTCATTGTAATCTTCAAGGGCTTTTTCCTCCTTTGTCAACAATGAACGCCTTAGTTTTTCAGCCGCCGCTTTTTCTGCAGCGTTTTTATCTCTAGTAGCTTTTGCTTTAGCTTCACCTTCTAACTTTTTTTGAGCACCTTCAGTTTCGGCATTGGGATCAACTATACCCAGCTCCCAGTCTTGCCAGCCTAAAGATGAAGCAACGCGCTGCCAGACTTCCAAATCAGAATCCATGGCGTTTTTCATATTTTTTGCTTTAATAATCAATCTATCTAAAGGTATATTAGTTATTGCTGTGGTGCCTCTTGCTGCTGCTAATAACGCAGGGTTATTTAGAGCTAATCCTCTATTTTCAATTTCCCATTTATTGTAGTCAAAAGCAGCTCCTGCTTGGCGAAGCTTCGTAAATTTAGCAGAAATTGGAGGTGATATTTGCAATGGTTCTCTTGATAAATCGGCAAAATCAGGTCTTTCGTCATTAGCATATTTTTTATATTTAGCCAACCCTTTAATAATTAGGTTTTTAGCCATAGCTAATGTAGCTCCTCCAATACCACCGCCTCCTCTAAGGACACTATCAAGCGAGCTATTTGCCATTTCAAACGCTTTCTTTTTATTTTTATCAGCTTCTGCTTGGTTTTTTGCTTCATCATCATCATCACCAAAGAGCATTGAAAATAATCCTTTTTGCAAAAATGAAAAATATAAATTCTGAACAAAACCATAATACAATATTTTTGATATATTGGTTTTAGGGTCTCCTCTTCCGTTAGATAAATCTAAAGCAGCTTTTTTAGTTAACCTAGCATACTGAGCAGGCGTGTTTGCAAACGCTAAAAATAACCTACCTAAGTTACTAGATTGTTGCATACTAATTTTGTCTGTTCTTGAGGACTGCTGATTGTCTTCTGAAATTTCCATAAAGTCAGCCATAGCTTTTTCTTTAGCCTGCTCTTCTGTATATAGCTTATTGCCATCGGCATCAGTTTCTTTAGAATAGGTTTTAAATCTGTTTCTAAAAAACGTAGCACCTCCAGAAGCAATAGCAAAACTATCTCCGTATTGTGTTAATACAAAACCTTTCTGACCAAGTAAACCAATAAACGCCGTCACTTTATTATCAGATTTTGCAGCCTCCGCTAGCTCTGACTCTGTTACATTTATTTTTAATCCACTTCTACGATTTCTTAAATAGTCAGAGTTTAATAAATCTACTACATCTCTCCAGTATTTCGGCTGATTTGCAAACGCTTGAGCAGCTTTAAGTGGATTGTTATCTGTCCAGTTTATAAAGTTTATGTTAGATAGTTGCTGTAATAATGCAGACTTTGTGTTTAAAGCCATAATAGCAGCCACAGATCCATTTAAATAGTCTAACAAAGCATTTTCTATACGGCTGTTGCCTTTTGCTCTGTTACGACCTGTTTTCATACGCTGAAGCATGTTATTTAATGCTTCTATATATTTAGGACCAAAAGCAGCTTCTAGTTTTGCTTTGTTGTCTGGTGAAAACATTTCATCTACGTTCGCTTGCCAAGTTTTTAAATGAAATTCTCTTCTAGTGTTTTCTAAATTTTGCTGTATATCATAAGATATATTACCACCTTGCCAATTCTTACTAGGAGCAGGATATTCTCCGTTAAGTAAACCCCTGAGCTTTAGCGCATACATAGCGAGAGCAGGGTTTTTCATTACTTTATTTTTAATTTTAGCAATATCTTTTTCGTTTAATCCAGCTATGTCCATTTGTTGATTATCCCACAGCCAAATACGTATAGCATCTTCGTTAGTAAATCCATCAATAGCTTCTTTACCCAGTTCTTTAGACAAGCTCGTGGACCCTAACTCTTGATTTATTTGCTTCTTTAAATCTCTAAATTTTGCGGCGGTGTTTAAACGCTCGCGAGTTATAGCGTGCTCTGCTTTAGCAAAAGGAGTTAAAATAGTATCTTTAATAAAACTTAAATCTTTATCTCCTTGCTCGCCTTTGCCAACAAGTGGATACATTAATCCTAAAAAATCTTCGTGACTATATGGAACAAATAAAGCTCCTTTTTTATCTTGACCAAGTGATCTACCTCTAGCTTTAGAAACAATTTCATTTGCAGGTATATCCGACACATCTTGGATCATTCTATTAACTTCAGTGTTAATTTTAGTGCTTAATTTTGTGTTCTGCTCTTGAAAAGTTAAGTCGTTTAATACATCTTTAATATTAGCTGGATTGCTAAGTGAAATACTAGACTTGTTAACTCCCCCTACTAAACTTGGAAACACCCTTAAAGACAACGCGTATTTATCTTTGCCTGATATTTTAGACCCTCTGGTCCATCTAGCATATAGTTGTACTTCACTAGCTAGCCTAGGAGTATTAAGTCTGTTTATGTCTTTGCCCAGGTGAAACAATCCTTTATTACCTAAATCCATATAATGCACTCCTTTGCCGTTATAAAAAGCATTTATTATAGACTCATTGGATTCTACTGTTACATTTAAATCAGCTTGCTTGCCAGCTCCCACTAAGTACTCAAAAACATCTTTTTGAGCCACTAATTTACCATTTATAATTTCAGCGTAAAGAGTTTTTTCTTTAGCAAATGCAAGTCCCGCCTCATTAAATGCTTTAACTTTATTTTGATACTCTTTTTTGGATAATATATCCTTTAAATCAGATATACCCATTACCTCGTCTAACCCCTCTCTTGAAAAAGATACTGATCCATCTTCTGATATACGTGCGGTAAAACTACCCATCTGAGCTAAATCGTTTAGCTTTAATTCAATTGGAATTTTGGTTTTGCCTACAGTTAATATAATGTCCCCTCCTACTTTAGGGTCTTTGCCTATCATAGAAACTTTAATTCCATCTGCTTTAGATCCTCTTATTACTTTTTTAATAAACTTTTCGTAAGCTAAGCCTCTGTCTCGCGCTTTTGCATCAGCAAACACTCCGTTCTCCCAAAGCCTATTATCAAAATAGTTTTGAACTAAATCTGCTACATCCTGGTCTTGAAGTGTACCTAAATACGTTTGCATAGCCTGTTGGCCTTGATCTGCTAATATATTTAAAGCTTTATTGTGTATAGGAGCTATTTTGGGTTGCTTCATTGATTTGTTAGAAAACTTAATTAGCCCTCTGTCAATGTCATTAGCAATAGTTATACCCGCGTTGTCAGACAAAATTTTTCCTAGTAACTCTGCTCTGTCTTGAAACAGCTCTGTTAAAGGTCCCCCTACAATCTCTCCTTGATCGTTAGCTATTAATAAATCATTTTGAAACATTTCTAAAGCCGTTTCTGAGGCTATTTGCCTTGCAACAGCTTCTTCTGGGTTTTGTTTTTTCTTTTGTCTTAAAGCACCATCTTGAAAGTGGTAATCCACAAACTCATTAGTACCTATTACGCTATTTATTGAAGGGTTCCTTTTTATAAATTCAGGGCCGGATGTTAATCCCCTACCTGCAGCATTGTCTCTGTCAATTTTAAGTTTTTTACCATTTTCGTCAACCCATTCATACTTAAAAATACCGTTTCTGTTAATTTTTCTAGGAGGCATCCATTGACCTTTAACTCTTTTAAGTACACCTTTTCTAAATAAAGGATGTCTAGCTAAATATGTAGTAGTGTAATTGTTTAGTAAGGCTGGTTTAAAGTCGTTTAGGAAGCCCTCATAGCCTCCTTTATAGTCATTAATAAACTTCTTAGTTGGCTTGTAAAAAGAGTCCGCTATGTCCATTTTAAGCTCAGCAATAAATGGAGATATAGTTCTATTTTGAGATTTCTTTTCGTCGTACAGCTGAACATTTCTTTTTATACGTTCTGAAGTTTCATTTTCTAAAGCTTCTTGATATGTTTTATCTCCATCTACTTTTTGATCAACGGGTAATGATTCTAAAAATGTAGGCTTCTTATTTAGGTCTAGCTCTTGTTGTGCTAATAATTCTTCTGCGTTTAAAGAATCTTCAGCAGTTTCATCGGCTGCTAATTCAGCTATAGATCCTGTTTCCCCTGCAGCAACATCCATTGACTTGCCTGTAATTCCTGCTTCTTTTTTATATTTATTAAGAACATCCCCTTTTCTAAATCCAAGCTGAGCATTTATAAAGCCAATTAAGCTATTGTTCTCTTCAGGATTAAATCGCATGATTGTTCCGGTAAGACCATCTTTAACATCGTCTATAAAGTCTTGTTTTGATTTTCCATAAACAGAATCACCCTCAATGCCTCTCATTATTAAAGCATCTATTGCTGTACCGTTTATTATTTCATTATAAGCATTAAACAAAGCACCTGTGTCCCACTCTGATTTGGTTACAGTGTAATCACCGTCCGCATTTTTAGGTCCTACTAAATTGTCTACTTTGTCATTAAGTTTTTTCTGTTCCGGAGTAATTTTAGTTGATTCTTTAATTTCAACACCCTCTAATGTTCCTGTTTCAGAAAACTTTTTAAATGCCTTGTTAAATTTTGTTTTATCAAAGCTTCTGTTATAATCTCTAATAAAATCAAATGTAGCTTTCCCGTCTGCTAAATCAATATTACCAGCTGCTCCTGGTATTGTTTGAAGGAATCTTCGTATAAAGTCCCGAACCTTTGTCATGAAGGAAGCATTGTAAACTAACTCTCCGTTTGCTAAAGCTTCAGACATTAATGTTAATGCCTCTTCCATGGCGTTAGCCTCTAATTTCGCTTTTGTATCAGCAGCACCTTGTACAGCTTCATCATAAGCTGCTTGACTAATGCGACCCTGAGCTAACCAATTTTTAGCATTAACAAGCTTCGCATCATAGAGCGCAATTGATTTCGCGGCTTCAGCCTTGTAAGCGTTTAAGTCTGCTAAAAGATTTGACGCATCGCCTTTTATAGATTTTCCAAATTCAGATTCTAGAAAAGCCATTAAATCCGATCCAATTTGCTTAGTTCCTTCTGCGGAGCTATTTACAGCGGATAATATTATTTTGTGTAAGAATTCATGCCTAGTTGTAGTGGTTACACCAGCTCTTTTTGCAGCGGCTTTATTTACAACAATGCTTCCGTCCTCTGCAATAAATAAACCAAATGTTGTTGTAGATCCGTTATTAATTTGTTCTTCGCTATATTTTTGGGTTCCGTCAGGGTTTTTTATTGACCTTACCTGATCTGCAAATTCTTGATCTGTTTCTTTAGCCTTAATATCCCCGCTCATCCCAGACTTCTTAAGAAGCTTTTCTCCTTTTATTACATCTATTTCTGCATCAGCTATTACTTGAAGCTTACCATTGATTATTGCTATTGCTTTTTTAGCATTTTGAGCTAAGTCAGGGTCAATGCCTTGCATAGAAGCTTCCAATCTTTTTTTATCTAAAAGAAGATCAAATATTTCTTTTTTAGATTGTTCAGAAAAGTTTTTAGGAATTGAGAAACCTGTGTTTCTAGCGTCATTTAAGTCACTGACAGCAGCGTCATACTCTTCTTGACTAAGGTTGTTTGTAGTTAATCTATTTTTTAAATTTTGCTCTGCGTTTTCAAAAAACTTGTTTACAGTTTTTAAATTAGATTTTAAATCAAATCTAGTAGCAATGTCTCTTGCCGTGTTTCGTAATTCAGTTACGGACTGTCTAGCTACCCCAGCACCTCCCGGAATTATAGCCCCTACAATAAATCCAGCTTTACCCTCTTCGAATGCGTCCGCTAGTTTTACATAGCTTCCAATACCTTCATTAAGCTGTGTTCCTGTGCTCATCTGACTAAGAACGCCTTGAGCAGTCTCGGTACCAAATTCCGTTAATCCACCTTTTGCCATTCTTTTACCTGTAACAATTGCATTACCAACAACTTTCTTAACCTCGCCTCTATATAAAGAACCTAAAGCGCTTCTAAAATTCTCTCCCAATCCAGCAGCTCTTGTTGCCCTTTTAACTATTTTTAGAGCTCCTATTCTTTCGAGACCTGCGGATGCAAGTGCAAATCCAGCAGCTTCTCCTTTATTAGCATACTTACCCTCTCTTAAAGCATCCAGCATTAGAGCTTTTCTTTCTTCTTCTGGTAATTCGTCAAACTTATCTACATCTCGTCTTAACCCTTCTTCTAAGGCTGTATAATAATTAGCTCCATACTCTTGTAAAAATATGCCTGCAAAACCCAACCCTGAAATAACCGGGTTTCCTGTAACAGCACCAGCTGCACCTAAAGCTAACTGAGGTGTTGCTTCTCCAATAGTTCTAACTATATCCGTAAAATTTATTCCGTCTGATAAATCTGCTTTATTAAATAGGCCTTGATACTGCTGAGTATCGCTAATACTTTCTAAGGACTCTAAAGTTTCTTCTTCAAAAGTTTTTATTTTGCCCTTAAGAAAAGACATATGATCTTTTACCGTTCCTTTTTTAGCTCCAACAGTATAGCCATCTTTAACGTTATACCTGCCTCCAAAATAAGAAGTAGAATCCTCGGCGGTTTCGCCAGAGTCTAGTTTATCTTGTAAAGACTTTAATTCTTTAGAATAATTTTCAAGGCTAGATTGCTCTGCGCTTAAAAAAGATTGCTTAATTCCTTGACCTATATTTATACCGCCAGAAACAACACTTTCCCAAAAGTCAGGAATATGATCAGGCATTACTTTTTTAGCTAAATCTATACTAGATAGAAAGGTACTATCATATCTTCCAAAAGCTCTACTTTTTTCTTCAGCAACCTGTCCAGCGACAGTAGACAGCTCCTCTACGGTGTTTTTATATATAGGTGAGTTAACAACGGGATTAAGTACAAGCTCTTTATACTTTTGTGTATATTCTTGTTCTGCTAAGCTAAGTTCCTCCGGTTTAGTAGTGTCGTACTTTTCTTGTAAGTCTTCTAAAAAACTGTCTAAAGAAGGCTTCTGCTGCTCGGCATATTTGTTTATTTCTATCTGCAATACAGGATCGCTTTGCATAGTATTAAGTATGCCTGCTTCTAAAGCTGTATCAAATTCTTCCTGATTATCAAACGCACTAAAATTTGTAGGTAAATTATTTGCAAAAAGCTTTTTAGCGTCTTCCGTAGGTTTGACATCGTAGGAGTCTGTTTCTCTATTGTAAACTTTTTTTGTTAACTTAGGCGGTTGCACCCACTTATCCGCATATTTTTTACGTACTTCATGAGGAAATGCACTTAAAGCTTCCCATTCACCTGTACCGTTTAATATATCGCTATAAGAATCCTTGTATTCTTCTAATTGAATTTCATAAGGTTTTTCTTTAAACCCTGCTTGCCCTTTTTCGTCAAGATAGCTTCCGTAAACCGAAGAACCAAGTTCCGATGTTGATGCCGTATTTGATGCTTGTATTATTGACGGAACAATTGCACCCTGTGCACCGTCTTTTGCTTTTTTTGGTTCACCTGAGCTAGCCGCAACTGATCCGGTTCCGTGCTTCTCTTCTAATGCAGTCATGAAGTCATCTAGGGACATTCCGTTACTTTCAGCAGCGCTTGTAAGCTCTTCTAAAGAATATTGTATACCGTTAATTTCGTACATATTTTTATTTATTGAATTGTGAGTTGACCGTCTTTATACTTTTGATACTCAACAGCATCAATTACTTTCGTAATAATTTGGCCTGGTCTTTCAGCATTTTTATAATGAGCCCTATAGCTCACTGAGTTATCAGCATTTTCAATTGCCTCAACTTTTAGAAGCTCATCTTTTGGATCTTCTGGCTTGTTAGCGTTAGCTATATTAATTCTTTGTTGTTGAGCCTTAGCAGATACTTCAAGGGCTGCTTGATTTTTTTGCTCTAAAGCTAACACCCCCGCTTCAGCAGAAGACGCTAACCCCTCAACTAATTTCTGTACTACTACATCTCTAAGTATATCAGTATTTTGAGGGTCATAAAGATATCCAGGAATATCATTAAAAACCTCAGATTGAATACCAGGTATAGCATCGTTATCCTTTACAACAGATAGTAAAGCGTTTCTATTTTGTAAGACTGCTTTTATTTGGTTTGAATACTTGCTTAAATCAGCGTCTGTTAGCTTTACCCCGTTACTTTCTATTTGATTAGCAATTGCACCTATTTGAGATCCTATATCTTTGCCTGCGGCATTGCTAAACAACACAGGAAGATCGTCAACAAGCATGACCTTACCAGGGGTAACTTCATAAGCAACAGAGCCATTATCGGTAATGCTTATTGCAGCATTGTCGGTATATATGTTAGCAAGTGTTTCTTGAGAAGTTAAATCATTCCCGGCTGAATTAGTGCCTAGCTCTTGTGCGTTTAAATAATCTATTTTACCTTGCTTTGCCGTTTTTACATTATTTACTAAATTAGTAAATCTTTGATTAACGTTATTCATTTTGTCAGATATCTCCATATACAACTGAGAATCAGTAGAAGGAGACACGTTAGCTAGTTCATTAGCGTATCCTGCGTATTCTTTTTTCCATTCAAAACTTTTTTCAGCAATAACTTTTTGTTCTTGAGCTGTAAGCTTGCTCATGTCAACGTTAGAGTTTAGCTTGGACATGTAGGAAGATACTTTCGCATCTATCCTGCTAAGCTCCCTTTCATTTTTTAATTCCTGCTTTTCCCGTTTTAAATCCTCTTTTTCATTAGCCGCCAGTATGGAGTCCATTACAGGTTGAAAACCTTTATTAAAAGCTGCTCCTAAATCGTTAAAGCCACCTGCTGCTATTTTTGCGCCTCTTATTAATGCTTCGTTTATTGCCATTTTATTTTTATAATTTTATTTAAGGTCTTAAACTCCTCCTGCCCCTGCTCCTGGAACAATTAATCCAGCAACTCCGCCAGCTACGGACCCAATACCACCTACTATTGCTTGTGTTGCATCTGCTCTTGCTTGCTTTGCAGCCCCTAATCTTTGTTGAGACATACCTAACAATGTTCCTGTTTTATCATATTGTTTTTCTCTTGCAGCAGTAGCTCCCTGAGCTGCGAGATTTTGATTTGTTGCAGCTTGTCGAGCTGCTAACTGTTGATTTTGTGATTCTTGAGCACCTATAGAAGCTGAGGCTTGTTGAGCTGCTTGCATTTGGGACCCTGCTAATGATTGAGCCAACGCCGCAATCCCAGATCCGCCTGCTGCTCCTTGTAAGCCAGTCATAGTGTTTGCTGCGGCTTGCTGTTGCTGTTGCTGCATAAAGTCTGCTTGCTGTGTATTAACAGTAAGATCCTCCATAGTGTTCGATAAGTTGCCGTAGAGGTTAGAAGTATCTAACATTTGATAGTTGGCTTTTTCTCTTGCCATTTCTTGAGCCGCCGCTTGTTCTTCTGCTTTACGTTTACCTCGGCCTATTAATCCTCCGGCAATTCCAGCAACGCCAGATACTATGCCTCCAATTGCTTGTATCATTTTATTAAGTTTTTATAGTTTTATTATTACGTATTATTTGCTGCTTTCAAATATTTCAGACCCCACGGAAAATAATTCCCCATAAGCTGGAGAGTTATTTCTAAACTGAGCCTCAGCATAGTATCCCTTTAAGGAGCTAACAGTTGTTATCGGGCTTTTAACATAAAACACAAAATCACTTACAGACGGAGGCTGAACTCCAGCGGCTGCATTTATGGTTATGGTAACTGGATCGATAGTTAGGGCAATTATAGGCCCCATCTCAACTTCTACTCCACTGGTAGTATTAGAATACCACGCTATATCTCCTATTTGAATTCCATCAGGTAAAGGGTTGTTAAAAGTCAGTATTATATTTGCCATAGTTTTATATTTTTATATTAAGGAAAGCATACTCTTAAAGCGCTCCATCCAGTCCCTGAAGGTCCAGTAACTCTAAACGTTGCATTTGGATTTGTAACATAGTCTGCAGCTGAGTACTCCCACCACAAAACTTGCTCGTAAGTTGTACCTACTCCTCCCGGCTGCATAGTTGCTATTGTTTCACCAGTAGCGGTGTTAAATTCGGTTTGCCTCGTGTCTATAGTTCCTTTGTCTGTACCTATGAATTGCAAAATGTTTGTAGCTTCAATAACTGAAGGCACTACATTTGTTGGTTCTGTGCCGAAGGTGTTGTCAAAAGGGCCTAAGTTTCCAGTTGTATTCATTCCTGATGTAGCAACCTTAGTTCCGTTTGCATTTCCGTGAATAATTTCAAATTTATCCGGCACGCCTATTGGATCAACTAAGAAACAAACAATCCCTCCAGCTGGATCTAATGCTACAGAAGTATCCGTAACTCCTACGCCTCCGCTAGGAATAGTCGCATCGCAAGCAACCGCTGGTGCAAAGCTTATTATATTGTCTAGGTCTAAAGTTAAAGTAGTGCTCGCGTCTCCTGTTGCGTTTATTTCAAGATTAAAATCTAATGTTATATTTTGATTGTCTACTTGCGTAAATGTAACATCTGTAAGACTAAACGCTGTACCGTTAGTTCTATAAAACCTAAAAGCATCACCCGCTACGGTTGTTATATTTGGAGATACACTTATATTGTTAGGTGCATTAATTGCTGTTACTTCGTAAGGAAAAGGAGCCTGTCCAAACGTGGTTTGAGGAACGTTTACACTAAACCTATCGCCTGCTTGCAAAGTACCATAACTTTGCACTAAGTTACTTATATCTAATGAAGATACATTTGACTGAGCTGTCGGTGAAATTGCATTTATTGATATTGCTTCTGTTACATCATATACTATAGGCGAACGTTCGCTAATTATCGTTCCAGCAGGCACTGATAAGTTCCAGGATACAGGGTAAACCATGGGGGTAGCATATTGCTGTAAAGCGGGTAATGTTGATAAAATCGGTGTAAAACCTACAATTCCATTTGCGGAGCTAGCGGTTAATGTAGTTACGTTTGCAGCATATTGCCTTATGGTAGCAGGGTTGGGTTGTGAAAAAGGAGATTGGAGATCACCTGTTAAGGTCAGTGTCCAGTCTTTGTACGTATTCCCTGAATATGTAGGGAATTCTATAGTCTGAGAGCTTACTCCTCCTGTGCCTATGGTAGCATTAGTAGCTATGATTATTGTATCTACTCCATCTGTCATAGAAGCGCTAAAGCTGCCTCCGTCTACTCCAAATACGTTCCAAGAAAAGTTTCCTCCACTAAAATGTATAAACGCAGGTAAAGTGCTATACCCAGTGACTTCTATGGGTTGAGGCAATCTTAAGGCGTATGCTGCAATTCCTTTAATAAATATTTCGTCTCCAGAGATACTTGTTCCTGGAAATAAATAATTAAAATTATAAGAAATACTTGTAGCATTATTGTTACCGTCAAAAGAATAAACGGGTATAATATTGTAGTTTGACTGGTTTCCAACAAGTATTTGTGGCCCAGACGAAGCTATATAATACCCAGGGTCTGCAGTGTAAGTTTTAGAAAATAAAGAGACTGAAGTGCCTTGAATCCCCGCTGCGGAGTAAGGGGTGTCAATCTCTGTAGAGTCTCCAGTAATGTTGCTGCCTACGTTCGCGGTAAACTTACCTCCAATGCTTATATTCGTGGGAGACCCTTCTCCTACAACACATAAAGGTATTGTAACATTATTAGAGGGCATTTGCACGTCAGATAAAAAAGTAACTGTACATATAACATTATCACCGTCTTGAACAAAAACTACTGTGTATACATATTGATTATAAAAGCTAGGGTCTAGCGAAAAATCACTAACAGTAATAGAATACCCTGGGGCTGGGGATATTGTCAAAACCGCCGTTGCATGAGTATCCGAAATGAAAGTTTGTTCTTGTACTTCAAAAGATACAGAAGAAAATGTATAATTATTTATTGTTGGCATATTATTTTATTTAAGGGCATGTTATAGCTAATGTGTTAATTTTAGTTTTTTGTATAACCTCACCAGAAGCGTTAGTAGCTACAACGTAGTATTCATCTGGAACAGCGCTAAGATCAGTCCATAGAGTGCCTGCAAAATACGAAAATGCTACTGGTTGATAGTCTGCGCTAGGCGATTGGTAATATATAAATAATTTATTGTTATAAGTGCTTTGCGATTTATTTAAAGTATCGCCAACTTCAAAAAATGTATTTGTATACCAATAAAGACCATCGGTTCGATATCCCATTCTCTTGTCAGCGCTGGGAATTGAAGGCGAACTCCACGCGGCTACCCAATTCCTTATGTCGCATAATAAATCGCTAGAATCAGAAGAATCATTAAAAGTTAAATCCGGCTGGCAAGCAGTTGCGCCTGGCATATTGCAAACCAAACCAATGATCGCTCCCCCTACTAAGGGCTCACTTAAACAAGGGCCTAGAGTATTGTATTGTGTTAACGAAGCTATAGTGCCGCTGCTACTAATTTCAAGAATATACCAATCGTTTGGAATAACATAGGTTGTGTTTAATGGATCTAAATACCAACTTACTATATCACTAGGGCTAGTTAAGCTCCCTCTATATAAATAAAACCCCTGCCAAGATGGCCCTATAGCGCTATTTGTTTCGGGATCATATAACTGAGTTCCAACCACGATGCCTGCATTAGAAAAATATTTAAAATTAGGTATTGCAGCGCATTGAGCTAAAGAATAATCCCCTTGAACTGTGTCGGTAAAGAATGCATCCATTCCACACTTAGCAGCTAAAGCGGTGGCTTGGTCGACGTAGCTAAATCCAGAATTAGCAACATCACAGGTTCGTTGATTTTCAAGAAGCATAATAGTTGAGTCTGGAGCAGTAGGAGTATTGCTCCCCGTACTGCATTCCTCATCAATAGTTACAGTTAAAATATAGTCTTGAGGACCCGACTCTTCTTCTGTAACTTCGCCAATACCGTCTGGGGTTACTTCGCAGTCATTAAATATAGTTAAAGCTTTAATATAATTAAAATATTTGCCTTCTTTTTTTGCAAACTCTTTAACCTCTCCTCCTTCTAAATCCGTTTTAACGTAATTGACATACCATCCGGCTTGCTTTTGATTTATAGCGGTAGGCATTATACCGTTAGCGTTAACCTCAGCAATAGAGTACCACTTTCCATTTGATTCATACTCAAACAGCTTGGTCCTTGTTCCCGTATAATTTAAAGTTTTAAAACCTTTAACCACTTCAGGTTGCTCATTTATCAAAACATTAAACGAGCTATCATACTGAACTCCATAAAAGTTGTTATAAAACGCATCCCCCCCGTGAACCCATGCAAGTCCATTTTTAAAAGTGTAATATATATTATTTAAAGTTATTCCTCCTTCTTGTATAAAGTCTTTACGACTTGTCCACCCGTCTACGCTTTCTTTAAAAGATACTGTAGCATTAGAGGTAACTTGGGTAGTAGTTGCGTCACAATCAGGATTTAATTGATAGCTAGCGTCTGGGCTTAGCTTTAATTGCCAGTAATTAGATAACTTATTTAATGTTAAGTTGTAGATGTCTTTGTCGTCGTCATAACTGCCTATAGCGGTTGAGGATGATCTTAAGTTATCCGCAAAGAAACCAGACATACCTTTATCAGCTATATTAGTTATACCATCCCTAGACAATCTAATCACTGCTCCTCTATTTTTATCTGTAAAATAAGCTCTGAAGCCATATGAAGAGAAAGACTCTGGGTTTTTAGATATTCCAAATTCACCTGCGTACGGCATTGCTTGACCTAATACTGCTGTGTTGCCTGTTAAGTTAACATTCCCATCTGCATTGTATAAAGCATCTTTATTCGCTAATATCCGTAAGCATTTATCTTCACACAAAGAAATTAAAT
>Ga0196889_1000326_pt1 | contig 14954 bp, 21 predicted proteins | sample VirMetDEL_Nov_12_FD_166415 | JGI IMG/M metagenome (GOLD analysis project Ga0196889, IMG submission 166415) | Aqueous microbial communities from the Delaware River and Bay under freshwater to marine salinity gradient to study organic matter... | ecosystem: Environmental > Aquatic > Marine >...
TCTCCGCTAAGTCGTGACCTATTACAGAGGTTTCTATTCCTACCTTGTGAGTACTCATTGGCGGGTCTCCGTTTAGCCTCAAATAGCCCCTGGTTATTTGGTAAAACTCGTCAGCCGCTAAAGTAGGTAATACTTCAAGTCCTAAAGTTAGGTTATTAAGTACGTCAGTAGGTACTACGATAGACGCTAATTTTTCTACGAATAGCCCGTTTATATAAGTCTCGTCTGGTCTGCTTGCCGTTGTATAAGGCGAGTTAATTATAGTGACGTTGTCAGCGTTTACTTCTGAATAATCACTCCCAATAACTAGAGCATTTACAGAGTTTAAGGATTGACTGACGTTATCCGAAGCGATAAGCGAGCGAGTGCCGCCCTTTACGCTTTCTCCGAATTGTAAACTATCCTGAGTCTGTCCGCTATTGTTATTAGGTTTTACAAGTGCGTTGCCTATTGGTAAGTCGTTACCATCTTCAAAAGTACCCGTACCCCCGTAGATAGGCTTTATATCTCCTACAAACGCTGACTTTGGCTCTACCTTTAAGAATGTACACTTTGTAGTTTGTCCGCTTGTAGCGTCATAATCTACTACGCTTAATAGTCTCCAGTAGCTGCCGTCAATATAGTAGTTTTTACGAAAGGAAAGCTCGTTATAGTCGTAAGGTCTCAGAGCTAAATAGCATTCAAGTATCTTGCTATTCTTGTCCGTTATCTCCTCTATATATTTTTTCCAAAAGAAATTATAGCAGTTTGTATTCGGATAGTTGAGGGTGTAAACCTTGCCGTAGTTAAAGTTGTAAAATAGCTGCTTTGGTACGCCCCAGTTCAAATCGAAAGTAGGCGTATAAGGATTATCTAAATGCCCAGCGTAAGGGTAAGCACTTCGCTCGTTAATAAATAAATCTAAACCTAACCGCCAAGGCTTTTGCGTTGGTAGTAACCCACCCCAATATAGCAGCCTAATTTTAGCGGTAGCCTCAGTTACTTGTCCATTCTCGTTAACGAATAGCATCGCTGAGATAACCCTATCGTTATTCTCTACTGAGTAAAGCGGAGTCGGTGCGAATATTGTCCCTATTGTTTTATCCGTAGTTATAAAGTCGTTATCTACGTCAATTATTACTTGTCCGTAAGTCTCATCGTAAACCTTTTTATAGTTATCATTTAACGAGTCTTTGTCTTCTTGGTCAGCGAATATAAACCTACCAGCGTCTAAAGCCCCTAGAGGCTTAATTAAGTAATCTCTTGACCTATCTAACTTATGCTCTATGTCTACTTTGTCATTGATTAGATAGTCCTCTCTAGTTTCAATTATTAGCTTATTCTCGTCTATTGGGTCATAGTCAATATAAAGATTGAAGCGTTTAATTATGCTGCTTAATAGGTCGCTTTGCTTAATCTGTTTAGGTATGACTATACGCGTAGTAATAGTATCGCCTAACCCAAGCTCAGTCTCTAAATACTTAGACCCTAAAGTTGAATCCGTTTTTAAAACAAAATTAAAATCTTCAAAATTGGTTTGCGACAAATAGCCGTCAAAAGCTCCCGAAGGAGTGGCTATAATTAAGTGCCCTGAGTAAAGTATTCCACCAACAGAAATAAACACCTCGTCATTTTCTTGTAAGTCTAATGCGCCAGTTTTAAACGTAGCAGAGTTGTTAGGAATTACCGAACTAGGAGCGGTTAAAGGGTTGTCTTTTGCGGATTGAGTTATATCAAACTGCAAAGTTTGTATTATGCTATAAACGCCACCTCTATTTAAAACCACATAACAATAAACGTAAGCTCTAAAATCATCTTGAACTGAATAAACGCCGTTATATAAATCGTTTAGGTACGTAGTAGTGTTTGTGCTACTTTCAGTATAGAGCAAATCAAAGTTTAGCGAGCCTTGCAGGCTTATATTATTATCTGCTCCAGCCGTATAAATACCCGTTGTAGCATTATACTCGTCCTCGCAAGTATTAAAACAACCTCCAGTAGTGGCGTTATTAAAGATTAATTTACTATCCTCTAAATTTTCTAAATCGGATATACTTTGACATTGTACTGTCTGGGTAGTTGTTTTTCGCTCAGCGTTAAACTCTTTGCACAATATAGCAGCGTTATCGAGTAATATCTTGCCGCTTGCGTATGGTACTATTAAGCTCTTGAATAGCGTAGTATTTAAAAAAGTACTATCGTAAGTATATCCAGCCTCAGAGAGTATAGCGTCTAAATATTGCTTTAAGTAAATAGCGGGCTTAAAGTCTTGAACCTTCCAATTATCGTAACGGCTTCTACCTCCTAAGTCAATCATAGGATAAACGTAGCCTTCGCCTATTGTAGCAGTCCAGCTATCTACTACGTTAGCCTGAGTCCAAGCGTGGTCTAAAGCTGAGAGGTCTAAGTCTTGCAGATATTTATCTTTTATCTTCTCAAATAGGTTGCCTACTTTACCCGTTGCAGCTATCTCGTAAGTTACTAAGCCGTCTATATTTTTAATCGCTAAGAGCTGGCAGTAACCGTCAATAACTAAGACACCATCTTGTAATATTTGGTAGCTTGTTTTTAGGTTAGGATTAAAGGTTAAGTAATCTACGTTTACATCGAAAGCGTGCTCGAATATTTGATTTACTAATTTGCCCTCGGGTATAGTAATAGTCTTAGAGTAATCCGATAACCTCTTCTGTGGGTTGTTTACATCGTATGCCTCTTTGGTTAGAGGTATAGCCCCTTCGTTGTGCGGTATTGAATACCCGGCTATTATATGCTCTATTACCATTGACGTTCATCTGAGTTATCTATTACCATATCCAAAGCAAGGCTATAAACTAAACCGTTCTCGCTCTTAGCGTGTTGGTAGGTTCTGCCGCTTACGTTTACGCTTACAAAGCCAGCTTCGCTTTTCCAATAAACTTCTGGACTTGTCACGAGGTCTTCTAAGCCACTTACCTCGAAGTCTTGGAGTAATCTACTATTAAGACTATAACTCTCGCTTGTAGCCGTGTTAAAAGCTCTCGTACGTTGTGCTTGTGTTGTATAAACTAAAGTACTTCCGCTTATCCTATCGGGTGAGTATTTAGCAAAGGTCTTGTTTATCTCCGTATTTTGGTTGCTCTTGCCATCAAAGACAAAGCTATCAAAGCCGCCCCAACGATTAAGCCAGTGCAGCTCGTAAGGTGTGTAGTTAGTATCGCAATCATCAAGCTCGTAAAGATAGGCGTTAGATACAAGCTCAGTCGTAGACTCGTCGTATATCGCTACTGCGTAGTATTTAGCCGCAGTCCATACTATCGGAGTATCCCAAGCGTGAGCAGATGCCTCTTGTCTGCCAATATCTAAAGCAAAGTAACCCTTTGATGTAGTCCCTAAGTCTAATTGACTCAAAGAGATTTGCGTAAAAGATGCGTTTAGCGTTTTAAGCCATACCTTAAAGTTAGCAGTAGCCCCACTTTGCGCCCATTGTATTTGCGTCTTTTGGTCGGTCTTTACTTTAAGCCAATTGTTAGCCCCACTAAAAGCGTTAATAACGGGGATTGTATTGCTAAAATTACTCAGCAAGTTTTTAAACGTTGCACTCGTTGCTAGTTGGTAGTCTTGCCACTCATTAGACGCAAACTGGACGTACTTAGGAGAAGCAGCCAAAGAGCTTATAGTATTGGAGGCGACTACTGAGCCTTGCAAAGCTCCGCTATAATACTCTTGGAATGTAACCCTAAATTGGTTTAAAGCGTTAGTGATAAGCCCTACCGTATCTCCGTTAGGTACGGAGTAAGTAATAGGAACAAAGGATTTAACTACGTCTTGAATGCTTAGTATCGCCTGAGTGGTAGAAGGTCTTACGCTTATTTGCTGAGTGCTTATAAGTGTATTTGCTCCAGCAGGGTTAAGATATACTTTGCATACTATTTTAAAGCCGCTCTCCGTGCTATTGCTTGAGCTTAATAAATACTCTATCGGAGCAAATGCGGGGCTTATGTAAGTGGTTGTCGGTTGGTCTTGGATGGTAATAGCCATTATACCTATATACGCCCTAAAATAAAAAAGGACTCATTAGGTTTGCAGCCCGAGTCCTTTAGATAATTAATGTAAAATATAACACAGTGTCAAGGACAGGATTCGAACCTGTATGATGGTTGCTTTAAGATTACGTTTTCACCCTTCTTACCATCTAAGCTAGCGTCTACCATTCCGCCACCTTGACTATTTATAACTTGCACTAAAACGACATTAAAACGTCTTTTAGTTGACAGTTATCGGAAACCCTAAGACAACCGAGCCTTAATTGCACCAGCATAATGTTTTGTAAACTGTTCGACTTCGGTTTTTAATTCGTCAAGTGTATCACACTTAAATTCTTTTATCAAAAGTTCAGTATCTAAAAAGTTTACAGTAACATTTCCTTCCCACCAATTACCTGCGTTTTTGTGTGGTGGATAAAATCGACTACTAATTCTTAATAATGAACCATCAAAATCTAATTTGAAGTTGCAATCCCAACTCCATTTAGGTTCATCAAATATTTCTTTTTTCTCGTTGGCTTTTTCTTCCCAAGCCTTTGCGTTATCCCAATTTAATTCCATTTTATTTATTTGTTTTAAAGTTAATCATTCCGAAAGAAGGGCAGCCGATAACAGCCCAAAACCAATTACGCCACCTTGACTATTTTAACTTCGTAAGTCTTATGCAATTCTAGTATTTTATTTTCTAACCACAATACATAATCGTTAGAATATTTGCCACTCCCTTTGTAATTTCCATAGGCTTGGTAATACTCTTTTTGAAGTTCACATCGTTTGCTCATTATTTTTAATTATAACAATATAGCCACATAAAAAAAAATAGCAGGCGGGGCTTGGTTATACCGACAAGTAAATGCACATTTTAAATGCCAGCCTTCCCTCTTATGTGCTGTGCTGCTCACTCTGCTATTTATTAATACAAATATATTCTAAAGTGGTCGAATTTGACCACATTTAAACTATTTTAATTAACTCGATAACATAATTGCTATACTGAGCTAAAAGCATCTGCTCGAAGGCTATTAGCTTTTTATCGTTTATTACGTTAGTATAAAAGTCCGTTCGCTTTGTGCCGTTGTTAAATATACTGCGAGCTATTGCAAAGGCTATTCCGTTGCGTATCTTCTCAGCGTCTTGACGTTTACCTGATTTAGTGTTACTTGTTCTTGGAGCGTTTATCCCTCTATTAAGCATAAACTTCCTTATAGCTTTTATAGGCGGCATTTTGTTTGTGTACTTAAACCTAGATATGCCCGTATTGTTTTTAGCTCCGCTTACGCCCTCGTCTAAGTACTCGTAATAATTAGGCATAGCTATTGTAATTTTAAAGCCGTTTGCGGTTATTGTTACGGGCTGAGCGTTGCCGTCTCCTATCGCCTGAGCAGTATTACCGCTTGCGTATCTCCCTACGTCTTTTAAGGATTGCACTAAGTCATCTACGACCTTTTGCCAGTACTTGTCTAAGTTATTGTATAAGCTATTTTGCATTCTTCTCGTAGTTAGCTTTCTCTACCATATAAGCCCACCAGTTTAAAAACTCTATCGCTCCGAGTTTAGTGGTCTGCTCTATGCTTATGTTATGGAGTTTAGACATTGCCTCTATTATGCTGAATAGTCCCCATCGTTGTCCAAAATCTCCCGAGTCATCTTCAGCGTATCCTTCATCCACTTGCTCAAAGAGTCCTCTGTATTGTTCAAGTAGTCGTTCCAAAGATTCCAAAAAAAAACAAAGATATTCCAAACCTTGTCTAGCTCTGTACCTCTTATCAAGGCGGCTCGCTCGTTTAAGCTGAGGTTATCTTCTCCGTAGTTCTTGCCTTCAGGCTTGCTTATAGCTGCTAAGAGTAAATCCATAACCTTTACGCCTTCGCCTGAGTACTTGCTACGGATGTTTATTATATCCAAGAGCTGTCCGCTTGTTAGTTTTTCGGGTCGATGTTCTAAGTGGTAAACTCTACCATCTAAAATTACCTTGCTATTAATCTTTAGCTTCTCTAGTTGCTTAATATTAAACTCTCCTAGCTCTGCCATCATTAAGCCGAAGTCTTTTAGTTTGACCTTGCTTGCCTCTTCGTAGGTTATATCCTTTATGGCTGCTACTGCGTAGATGTTTTGCTCCATTACGGGGAGAGTGCTATCTATCTCGTTAATTAGCTGGTATTGCCCCACCGTCATTTTAGACAACTTTGTATGTTCCATATCCTTTCTTTGAAAATTTGTGCATTATTAAATACCTGAGTGCGTCTATTGCGTGATTATAACCATCGATAGGAACGTTTAAACTATCTCCGTTGCGATCTACCTTCCACTTATACTGCTCTAGCTCTTTTATTAAGTTTTTACTGCTCGAATGTACGTTAATAGAGTAGCCTTTGAGTAGATTAATTCCGAACATAATACTATCTGCTCCCTTCTTAACGCCGTCGATCGTCCAGCGTAAACGCCTAAGCTCCTCGATACTCTTAGGCTCTGCGCTATCTGCCACTATCAAAGCTCCTTTGCTTATCCCTAAAGACTCCATCCTATCGCTTATATCTCTATTCGTTAGCCCAGTCTCGTATATTAATTCCTTTACCCATAGCTCGCCGTCTTGCAGCCTTACCTCTACTAATGTCGTAGGGTCATTAGTGAAACCAAAGTCTATTCCGTAGCCTATTAAATTCTTATCCTCAAAGCTCTCGTTTAGTACGTACCACTTTTTAAGTATAAGCCCCTCTATTTTACCCGTTCTGCCCCTTGCGTATACCTTCCATAAATCTAAGTCTTTGTCTTTTAGAGCCTCTATCTTCTCGCGTATCTTATCGCTCAAAAAAGGGTTGTGCCTATGATCTGAGATAATCAACTCAGCGTTTGGCATAGGTATAACTTTATCGTGTACCCAAAAGCTTGTATCGGGGTTATAATCAAGATACACTTGCTTACGAGTTCTAAGGCTTAACTGCTCAAATATGTTATAAGGTATGCCGTTAGCCTCGTTAACGAATAGATAGTCCCTCTTACCCGACTTAGCGTCTTGCTCGTTGTCGTAACTATTGAACTCGATTATAGAGCCATTCTTAAAAGTAAAGACTCTATCGCTTCTATTATAGAAAGTTACTTGTTGTTTTATTGCCTCGTCCGCGTTATGTATGTCAATAGCATCTCTTAACGCTCCTACTTTAAGATTAGGTATATCTTGACCTACTACGGTAATAGTGCAAGTGTCTGCTATTGCTTTACTAAATAATACTTGGAGTATAGCGTAAGTTTTTCCTGATGATGTTCCACCCTGATTTACTACGATGTCCGCAGTAGAATTATAGTTACTTCGATATACTGAGGTGGTACTAATCAACTATATCTTTTTCGCTTGACGCTAAAGGTACTCCCGTATCAATTATGTTAATATCTAAGCTCTTGTAGGTTGTCTCTTGGTGTATCTCTGAGCGTTCAATATAACCTCTTTTTTTACCTTTTGTCTTTAGATAAAAAATAGATGCTGCTGTATTACCTTCCTTTATCTGTTTGAATAGCTGGCTTTCTACAAAGTCTAAAGATATGTTTTCAATTTGGTCTACTTCTCTTTTAAAGTCCTCATCTTCTTTTAGCCAACCATAAAAAGTAGTTCTGCCTATTCCTACCTTTTTAATAGCTGTTGTAATAACTCCAAGGGATTGCTCTAAAGCTTCAAGTAATGCTTTTTTATGTTGTTCGGTTTTGTTCATAATTTATCTAACCATTGTATTTTAATTTGATTGGCTATTTGTGCAGTCATAACAGGAGGAACACTCATACCAATTAAATATTTAGGTTCTATTGATTTAAAATTGTAGTCAAGTGGGTAAGTGCCGCACACTATAACTTCTTTGTCGTTTCTATACCTTGGTTCTGAATAAAGCGTACACAAATCACTACTTGTTATGGTATTTGCAACTTCATTATCTTTTAAAAACTTATGATTAAAAAATGAATTAGGTCTGTTATCTAATCGGCCTGCAATATTAGCTATATCAATATCTGTAATTATTCTTTTATTCCAATACCTTAACATAGTTTTATTTAATGGATATTGATTTTCATTTGTTTTCACAACTCCAAACGGAACAGCAACTTCATTAAACTCAAGTTTTAATTTTGGTAAAGTCAAATCTTTTCTTTGACAAATAAAAAACACTCGTTCTCTTTTTTGTGGTACTCCCATTGATGCAGCATTAAGCAAAAATAGCTGAACATTATAACCTGCATCCTCAAAAGCCTTAAATATCTTTTTTACATACAATTTTGCATTACCTTGTATTAATCCTTTTACGTTTTCTGCTAAAACTATTTTTGGTTGTAGCTTCTTTGCAAGTGCAATATATTCAAAAAATAAATCGTCTAAAACTTGCTGAGCCTGACCCTCTTTAAAAACTTTACTTTTCCCCCAGTCTTTTTCCCTATTGCCTGCCATACTAAATGAACTGCACGGAGGAGAGCCATCTAATAAATCTAAATCATAAAGCTCTTCAGGTATATCGTTTCTTTTTACAAAATTCCTTATATCTTCAAGGTATAAATATTTAGGATTATGATTTTCTTTATAAACGTCTGCAATAGGCGGGTCTATTTCTACACCTCCTAAGTGATTAAACCCTGCTAATTTATAACCCATTGTAGACCCACCTCCACAAATAAAAGTTCCAAATACTTTATAATTGTTTTTAGATATTCCCTTAGCAGGGTATTCGTCTTTTAAATACCATTTATAAGGAAATAAGTGCTTCATATAATATTTTTTCAGGAGGTCGTCCTATTAATTGTAATTTTTCTTTTACTAAATTATAATCGTCCTCAGTAAATTCTAATTTAATAGTATATTTTTGGTCTTCAAAATCACTTAAATCTAATTCTTTGTTTTTATCTGAATACTCGTCCTCCTCAAACGGAAAGCCCTCTAATCCCCAATCCTCTAACTCCTCAGTATTCCACTCATTCGCGAGCATCTCCCAATCGTGTTCTCCGAATCCTACGTTGTCAGCAATTATAAAACGCCTTGTTTCCTCTTCTGTAAGGTCGCTGGCTCGCTTTACCCACTCCTCTGGTACTTCTTTATATCCTAAGTCTTTTAATGCCTTTAAACGCATATTACCGCCTAAGACTATATTATCCTCGTTTATTACTATAGGTCGAAGCTCCATCATCTTAGGAAACTCGCTAATAGATTTTTTTAGCTTCTCAAACTTATGGTCTTTAATAACTCTCGGGTTATTAGGGTTAGATTTTATTTCTGTTAGTTTTACCATTGGTAGTCTTTACAATATTCTCCGTTCTCGATTGGTCTCAACACTCGAATAAATATAGGAGCGTTAGTACAATAATTTCTTACCTGATACCACCATTCGGTCTGTCTGCCTTCTATTGTATAAGCTCCGCCTTGCGAGATAGTATATCCGCATCTGCAATTAACTGGAGTCGGAGTAGGTGCTGCGGGTGTGGGTGTTTCTTTTTTGCATCCGAGCAACGCAAACATCGTTATAATTATAATTTTTTTCATTTCAAATATTTATCAAATAGCTTAACACTATGTTTATATATACACTTACCGCAAGTAATGTCAGGTCGGTAGGCAAAATCCTCTTGGCAAAGCCTTTGGAACTCTGCTCTAAGGTGCGGGCTTATGCCTCCGCCTTGCTGCTTAACTATTACCCTTATTTGCTGCTCAAGCTCTTCGCTCATTCTTTTTACGCTTGGCTACTGACTCTATGCACCCGCTTGCTTTTAGTTCTTTAATTCTCTTTTGGTCTTTAAGCTCTATCTGCTCTCCTAAATTAAATACTGCTCCGCTCTTAGCGTCTCGGTATCGTTTTATTATATTATATTTCATAATGTTTGAAGTCTTTTGGCGTTCTCTTTTACTATATCATACTTGCTTTTTACATCTTCTTTTAGCTTTAGTCCTAAATCAATCTGCATATTGTAATTACCTTTTATTTTCTTAATTGCAGCTGCCCAGTCGTTATCGTGCACCTTTAAACTATTGCTATTCGTAGCGAGTAGGTTGTAAGGCATTACGTTACTTACCATTACGGGTTTAGCGAAGTGTCCAGCCTCTATCATCTTTAGCTCGCTCTTACATCGGTTAAATAGGTTATCTCTCAAAGGCACTACACATATTCCGCAATGCTGGTATTCGGTAGCGTACTCTTGAATGCTGCTAACTTGTTGAAGTATCGGAGACATTCGCTTAGGTACTCTCGGGCTTTTAACGGTTAAATATTCATTATCAAAAGCGTTACCTAATAACTTTAAATCTTTGAGGTGGGTGCTGCCTCCTGAGTAAAAGAACGTATCGAACTTTAAACTAAGCTCCTCATAGGCAAATTGCTTCTCGTTAGGGTCAATAGCGTTTTTTATGACTTCAACATTCTTATTGTAAGGTCTAATCTTCTCCGCTAAAATCTTTGTAGTAGTCCATACAACGTCTGCAAATTTGATGTTTGCTAAAATACATTTAGCCATATTACTTTTACGGTAATAAAATTCTAACGGATGCCCTTTAGAAAGTACCCAGTAATCATCTACATCGCAAATTACTTTAATACCTCTAGCTTTTAGAATTAAGATCGTCTCCTCTGGTTTCATAAGCTCGGAGATATTACGATTAAAAATAACGTGGGTCACCCCGTCTAACTTCTGTAAAAAATCGTCTGCATTGTTGACCAAGCAAGTTACTTCAATTCCGTAGTCTTGGCTAAGCCTAACAAGTGGCATCATTAAGCGGTGATAGCTTACTCCGCTTACCGTAGGCATAACGATAGCTATTTTGGTTTTGTTCTCATACATAATCTTAAATTCTTTTTTTGCTTTCTTGTAATCGCTTTTAATGCTGCGGTAGCTTATAGAGGTTTCGTTGTGTATTTTAATAAGAGTATCTCCATTGTAAACGGCTCGCATTAGATTAGCGTTGTAGTGGCTCATCTTAGAAAGTACGTCTTCTATATCCTCACTCTCGCTTTCTTCATTTGCCCAGTAAGGGTCTGTCTTATTGCATTTCTTGAGCCATTGGTTACGCATAACTATTGCGAAGTACCCCTTCATATTTTCTTTAGGCGGCTTATGGCTACAAATATCAAAAGCCAAGGAGACTAACTCCTCGGCTTCTTGCTGGTTGTTCGCGAGCTTCAGAGCGTAATCTCTGATGCTTTTATCAAAATATATGTCTTCTAATGTCAAAAGGGTAGCCCTTCGGAATTAAACTCAGGGTCTGGAGAAGTTGCAGCCGCTTGCGTTGGTTTCCAAGTATCCAATTCACAATAAGGCTTACCAGATTTACCTATATTAACGTTTAGGTTTACCCATCCTTTGTCTGAGTGCTTTTGAATAAAAGCTATTGCCTCGTCTGCTTTTAGGCTCAAGCTACCTACAACCCACTCAGGAGAGTTCGGTTTCATTTTAAACATAAAACCCTCTGCGAATACTTTTTCTGTTTTTTCCATTTTACAAATATAGTATTATTTTTTAACATAGTATATATTTAATTCTGCGGGTCGCATTCGCTTAAACATATACGGTTGTTAGCTGCTATTTTACCGACCACCCCGAAAGTTTAGACTTGACAATTAATTTCAGTTCATCAACTTTTGACAATGGGCAGCGGAAAGAAACCGTTTTAGTTTGCTCTGAGTATTTAGGTTTAGCACCCGAACCTTGTCGAGTGCCTCCCCTTGTTTCTTTTTTAGTTTTCATATTTCTCGCATTGTGCTTTAAATAATTCTCTACAAACAACCGAAGATTTGCCCCTAAAAGATATTACTTCAATGAGAAAGCCATCTTTGTAATAAACGCCCGATGGTACGTCTTTGCGCTCTTTGTATGTCATTTTCATCAATCCAATAATTGCAATATCGTGATGTGATAATAAGTGCTTTTTAACACACTTAAATTTAGAAAAATCTATGCTTTCAAATTTCTCTTTACTGATGTTTACTATTCGCTTTTCCATTTTGCTTTGTTTTTAATTACCCTACAAAGATACAAACTTTATTTGAATTTGTAAACTATTCCAATGATATTTTTAAATTATTTTTTAAAGTGCTGATAATCAAAGATAAAAAAACAGCAGCTAACATCACCTATACAAAATAAAAGCCATCAAAATACCGATAAAATTGAAACGTCGTGCAAGGCTTTTACTTCGCATAGCTGCAAACCGTTATACGCAACCTTACTCAGCGATGTAAATAGCGTACAAGCTTTCTTCTGTTTTCCCCATATTATTTATTCTCGTTAATTATCATTAGCAAAAGTACAGAATAGTTGGCTAAATCCAAGACACTATCTTCTATGCTCTCGTTGTTAGGTTCTTTATCGGAGTTTAGCAGTACTCCAAGCCTTGCTACTTTGGTAGCGATTAGGTTTAAACAATTCGTACTTGCGTTGCCTCCCGTTATAGCTCCAGCTAATTTAAAGTTACTGAGTCTATCGGTATTGGCGTAGTCGTCTCCTTTGCTAAATAAGACTTTTTCCATCTCCCCAGTTATATAACCAAAGTGAGCTATCTGTTCTTTTTTGGTCATAGGTTTACCTCTTCGTTAATTACGACGCTACTCAACTTCCATAAGTGGCGTTCGTTGTGTACTATTTTGTGACGGTTCATTAGCTGACCGAATAGGGTTTCTTTATCTCCCATATCTCCGAAAACCTCGCTTGTAATTGTTCGCCCTCCCTTGGTGGCGGTTACTTGGATCAATCCTTTCATACTATTTTTTAGTTTCATTTAATTCTACTTTTACTATCGTGCTTAATATGACAATCTCTGCACCTTACTTTTATATTATCTACGTCCCAGGCAAGTTCTGTTCTACGAGTCTTTTGTGCTTCGTCTACGCTTATAGTGTGCGAGCAGTCTAAACGACCAGCAGAGCTTAAACAATCGGTACAAAAGTTATATCCAAATTCGTAAAATTGTTCGCTTAGTGCGTTTGACTTAGCTACTCTTACTCTTGAGTCTATTGTACTCTTAGCTATTCTTTCTCCTTCTGAGGTGTAGTAGTGGTTCATTGTTAACAATTAGTTTAAAATTATAGCTCTACTATTTTGTTACTCATTGCATTCAGCTCGCACAACTCCCTTATTTTAGCTTGCTGCTCTCCCATCTTAAAAAGGTAAGTAGCCAGCAACTCCTCGTAAGCGTCTATATCTACTGCTTGCTTATAAGCTAAGTTAATTAAATTATCTAAGTTCTGCAAATGCTTTGTTTGCTCGGTCTTGTCTCCTGAGTATTTAGCGAGCTTAATCTTCATATCTCGCACCGACCGCTCCGCCTCTTTACAAATAGCTGGCTTGTTTAAAATCTCTTTTGCTTGTTGTGTGGTCATTGTTTTAATTTAATAGATTCTATTTTATATCGACCTCTTTTGTCGCTTAGTCTTTGCATCTTATTTAATAGCCTTTGCCTAAGAGCTCGTAGGGCTTCCTCTTCGTCTATACCTATCGAGGACATTGTGTTAGTTACGTAGTGATGTTGGTTATAATTTATTACTACTTCAAATTCAAATGCTTGTATCATAATTAAAAAATGTCTTTGTTATCTAAAGCGTCTACCAGATGAGGAGTTCCGTTTCCATCTATCTCAATATCAAAAGGTGCAAACTGCAAGCCCCTTGTATCGTTTGCGGTTATAGTACTTCTACTATGTATGTTTTTATTTTTCTCAATCTTTAAAACCGTCTCAGCTTTCTGAGCTAACATAGTGCCTATATGCCCTCGAGCTTTACCGTCTGAGGCGTTCTCGTGGAGTATGCAGCTACAATGGACGTTATACTCTTTAGTTATTCGCATAACCCATTGCACAAGCTCGCTACATTCTTTGAGGTCGTTAAAATCGTATAACAAATCTACTATCCCGTCAATTAAAATATAGCTTATTTTTCCTTTATGGCTTAATAAAAAATGCTCTATAAGCTCTCTCCTTTCTGTCGGGCTGCTATCTCTAAAAGCAAAGTAGTAAAAGTTATCCGTACCGCTTAGATTTTTAATACGTTGGTTAGTCTTTTGAGCGTGATAAGTGCTTTGCTCCGTATCAAATATAGCAAGCGTAGTTCCTTTTGGCGTCTCAGACATTAGCTTCTCAAATACGTATTCGTTTAATATGGTGACTGCTATACTGGAGGTAAAGAAAGTCTTTTTAGATTTTTGTCTGCCCTGAATTAAGCTAAGGTCTCCTAAAGAGAATATAGGTATAAAAATAGTACTTGTCCCGCTACGCTGGCAAACGTTTAGTAATGTCGGCGGCTGCTCTATTACCTTATTCGGGTCGAGTCTTGTCTCGTAGAGCTTGTTCGTTAAATTAGTTTCCATTGATTTTGTGTATTAAAATATTAACGAATTGGAACTTATCAAACTTATCAATATACTTTGCAGCGTCTCGGCTAACTCTCAGGTATCTACTTTTACCGTTGCTATAATTACCGTACAAATCTTTTAAAGAGGTAATAGTATCAGAGTCGAAATGTAGCTGCTCGTCGTATAGTATCTCTTTTAAATAAATTGCAATAGTATAAAAATCAAATGGTTTAAATTGATGCTCCTTTTCTATCTGGTCTATGTCGTACATCCATATTCCAAGGTCAGCACTATTTAATAAATTTAAATCGTCTTTTCTGTTTAGTTTTTCTGCTCGTTTGATAAAGAATTTATAAAATGCAACTACGGTTCTGTATTTTACTAAGTGAATCTCTTTAATAGGTAATATTTCAAAATCGCAGTCTTTTAATAAAATACCATTTGCACCTTCTTTCTTTGCGCTATCTTTTAAAGGGAATACACCTTGCCAATTGTTCATAATAGATTGCTCTAAGATTTCAATTTGCGTTTGTTCATCTTCAGGTGCTAACTTTTCCAATTTAGATTTTAGTAACTCTATTGCTTTTTCTGTCATTGGTTTCTTAAGTTTTACTCTCATATCAAGAAAAGAATCAAAAACAGAATCAAAAA
>Ga0196889_1000327_pt1 | contig 14938 bp, 21 predicted proteins | sample VirMetDEL_Nov_12_FD_166415 | JGI IMG/M metagenome (GOLD analysis project Ga0196889, IMG submission 166415) | Aqueous microbial communities from the Delaware River and Bay under freshwater to marine salinity gradient to study organic matter... | ecosystem: Environmental > Aquatic > Marine >...
AACTTTCCTGTCTGCATAGATTCAAGAATAGCAGCTTCATTCTTGTCGTATTCAGCGTCAGACATTCGCTGTACCATACTCTCAGAGAAGGTGGATTTACCTTTTCCGGTAGGGGACGCACTAGATGAACGGCCTACTTCACGGGCAGCATCTTTGGGGTCTACAGGTGCCTTGGAACGCTTAGATCCTACACCCGTATCTGCTTTGTACAAATCCAATGCGCGGGCAGCAGCGTGTGCATCCGTAGCATTCTTATACAGAGCGTCACGAATGTACTGGGGCTGTACTTCTGCCCATTCATGGAACTCTTCGGTATCCCGGATCTGAGGAAAGTCAGGGTGTAGCCCTAGAAGCTCTTCATACGCCCGATTTTCCTTCTGTGCTTTCGTCTCCTTGCGGATAGAGTCCAGCTCCGCTCGGCTACCCTGAAGGGCTTCGTTGGCCTTCATGCCCGCGATTGTCTCAACAATCTGTGCAACATCAGGGTACTGCTTTGCCCACTTCTCAATCTCTTCAGCAGACTTTGGAAACTTGATCTGTTTCCTAGTGGCCTGATCCAGTTGATCTTTTAGCGCATCTAGCTGCTGTTGGTGTGAAGCTTCTTTCTGCTGCATATGGCGACGAAGATCCCCATACCGCTTTTTGAAAGCATCAGATTCCGGGCCTGCAGCCTCAGTCTCTGGGGCCGATTTCTGCATCTCCTCGCTGTAAGTTGTATCGTCTTCATCCAACTCTGTGCGATAGTTGCCTTTGTATTTAGCCATTCGTGTATTCTCCTTGGGGGCCGAACGTAGTCGGGTAGCCCTGATTATTTGATATAGGCCGTCTTGACCTTCTTCTTGATTGCAAAACCCAGCATCTTTTTCTTCTGGGGTTTCACTGTATCATCTTCGGAATCAGGCGTGGCCTCATCCTCAGACAAATCCTCTTCAGCCTCTTCCTCAACTTCAATTGAAGGAGGCTCCATTGTGCTGTAATACGCTTCACGCTCCATATCTTGGATGTGCTTTAGGCCGTGATATTCAACAACGGTTTTAGGGAGTACGTATTCCCCATTACGTTTCTTTTTGCCCGCAGGCATATCGTCCATCATTTGACTTTCCTATCTCTGTCATTCCACATGAGGCCTTCAGGGTAATCGTATGAACGCCAGAAGGGCTGCTCTCTGCGCTCTTTCTCATCCATATCTCTACGTGTTTGAGTAGTACGGGATTTCATTTCTCCATCCCCCAAACTATAGACTAGGAATTCCCGTGCCTCTCGATTTGAGAAGCGTTTGATGTAATCATAAATACGGAGAAGATTATCTTCGGAGTCGGGGCCAACCGCGTCAGGGCCAAACTCGTCCTCTACAGACTTCCCGTATCGCATGATGTAGGCCTCAAGAGACGCGGCCCTTGAACTCGGTATGGCCTGCGTGTCAGCGCCTTGCAGGTTATCAACAGCATGCTGTACTTCATGCAGCAGCGTAGACTTGATACCTTCTGGGCCTGCAGGGCTTTTAGGACCGTCATTAAAAAAGCCTGCGTCTTTGTAGGCGTTAATCCGTATCCCATCAGTGGGGGTGTACGCCATTGGCGTATAGTCACCATGCAAGTTTTTCTTTTGGCTCTTTCTGCTGCCTGCTTGTGCAGACTGCTTTGCCACTTCAGGAACCTCTGAAAAAAGGTCTGGGTGATACAGGACCTCGTCCAACCTGCTCGACCGTTTACTTAGCTGTGTACGCGGGTCTGGGCGGTCTGGGGTACTAACTGTTTCCTCAACATCAACATACGTAGGGCTTACGGATTCAGAGGCGTATCTTGCAAGGTCATCCACACCTGACAGCATTTCCTCCTCGCTGATTTCCCCGTTGGAATACTTAGTCCTCAGTTCCGCAATCTTTCTTTTAGCCACAGCGGTACGGACAGCAGGATTAACACCCCTATTACTTTGTAGCTTCCGTGTTGTGGTGGTTACAGTCTCACCGGGAATGTCGGGGAAGTTCTTCGTGTCGGCAGTCAGTTGGATCTCTGTCTTATCGTCAGTGATCTCTGTAACCCACTCACCGTTAAATCTGCCCCAGCCTGTCTCTTTCCATATGTCGGTACGATCTGACCCATCTTTCTCCATCTGGATTGCTGTCTTCTTAGCTGCCTGTACTTCCGGTTTCTGTGACCGGATGAGGAACATGCCCATAGAGCCATCAGGCTTCTTGAAAGGGATACCGCCCGCAGCCGACACACCCGCAGCACCATAAACATCACCTACACTCACCTCTGATAGAGACTTCTCACCTGAGAGTATGTCCCCCGGCAAAGAAACAGCGTCAGCTACAGCCTGTGCGGCACCTACGGCTGCATCCTTTACCTGTTGGCCTGTAGGCATCTTAGGGTCTTCTAAGAAGGCCTGTACGGTCTCTGTATTGCGGGTAAGGGCCGTGCGTTGATCAGGATCGGGATATACGCTGAATAAACCGCCCATTTGACCCTCATACAGAGGTGACCCGCTCTCTGTGTACCCTACGACCGTGTTACGGCCTAAAGTGGCTACAGGTCGCTTAAAGAAGGGTACGGAATCTATCGTGTCAGCCTTACGGGAACTGAGGATGTCATCTGTCTCACTCTCCGCACCAAGACCGAATACTTTCTTGAGCCAATCAGCCATTAGCAGCCCTCTGTACTTCCTCTTTTAAGGTACTAAACCTACGAAGTTCAGATATTGTGCGTTGCAGGCCGCGTATCTTATCCATACTGGCCTCTGTCTCTAGCTGTGCCTGCAGCACCGAGATACGGCTCTGGACGTATTCCTGTAGCAAGGGATACATTTCAGGGTCATTCACAAGTCGGACCAATCGGCGGGCGAGATCAAGTTCCACGCTTAGACCTGTGGTGGCTGTTGAGGCTGTGCAGGAGGATTACCGCCATTAGCGCCACCACCACCACCAGAGAAGCCCGCAGCCCCCGGTTCAGGTGCTTGTCCGGGAGCGGAGTTACCACCACCGTTACCTGTTGGGTCAGATGGGGCAGGAACACCATTACCAGTACCACCGGGACCAGCAGGCCCTTGACCGGGAGCAGGCTGTGGCATCTGGCTTTGTATCTCTGCCATCATTTTAGCTTGAATAGCTGCTGCACGGGGATCGTTTAGGATCTTCTCTTCATCCAGATCCATGGAAGCCGCCAACTCACGCAGAACGTAATCGTACTTCACGAATGGAGCAAGAATCTGGTTCTGTGTCATTTGCATGAACTGCAGAAGGCGCTGTGAACGGATCTCATTCCGCATCAAGCTCTCAGTACCACGGGCAACAACCTGAAGATCCCCCTGTGCGTACTCTTCTTCGTAGTTAAACTGCATATTGAAGGCAAACATGGCGCTACCAAGAGGCGATAGCAGATAATCATCCACGTTACGGATAACGGCTTTCACGTTAGTGGCTGAAGCACCCATAAGCATACTCATGCCCGCAGCAGTACGGCCCACACCTGTGACACCTGTCTGTCCATGTGAGTAGCTGGGCATGCCTGTGGATTCATCCGCAAGCTGCCGTGCTTTATCAAACATCTGAAGAAGTTCATTGGACACGTTGGGAAACTTAGTACCGAAGATCGCCTGACCGGGAGCGCCAGCCTGCCTACGGAAAACTTTACCCGGATAGACAGACAGATCCTGCCCCGGCACCAGATTGGTCTCATCCATTTCAATGAGAAGATTACCGGACAGGGCTGCGTTATCTACAGCCATACGCATGAAGCCGTTCATCAGCAATTGCGTGTCAGACATGTTCTCTGCAACACCAATACCCCAGAAGCTGTACGGATCAACCTCATAGGGGACTGCATGATAAGGGATACGGCTTGGGGTAAACGGGTTCATTACCAGACGAAGGATCTGTCCGTTACATACCCAAATGTTGACTTGTAATTCGTCTTCATCCGAAAACTCTTTTGGAATATTCAGATCGTTATCTTCCAGAAGTTCTCGGTCTACGATACCCCAGTACTCCAAGACCTCATATCGGGTTGAGGCCCCTGTGTGATCTGCCTGATCCATCACAGTTTCCCAAGATTCCGGGATGTAGTTAGGGCCATACTCTACAGCGGTACGGATGCTCTCTTTGCGGAACATCGGGCGCTTTCCCAGCTTGCGTAGCTGGTGCTTAGACATACGATGGCGGTCTACGATGTATGTAGCCTCATCCATATTACGTGCTTCAGGATCTGGGTAAATGTTCCAGATCGAACGTGCCTCTACTTTGGGAATGGTCTGAAACTCTGGGGCGTATTTACCATCAGCCCACTTTGGGTACTCTTTATCAAAGGCAAATGGACCCTTCAGAACACCAGTACCAAACAAAGATTGCTCAAACGATACCAGCCGCAAATGCTTCGATGCATTGCTCTCAGCAAGTTGGTCGTGAACCTTGTTCTCCATCTTGTGGGCAGCAGCCTTATCCGGTTCCCACGTCAGAGAGTTAGGCACAATTCCTACACCCTCGTTAAGTTCCGCACTGATAGGAGCTAGGCCATCTTTGTAGATCCCCAGATCCTTCTCAATGTCTGGGCGATTGTATTTAACGGGGACTTTGTAATCTACACCTGTCTTTTCTTTAACCTTCTCTGAGGTAATCTGACTGGGATCATAATTCACAGCGCCTGCCACATTCATCGGATAGTGGCGGTCCTCAATTCCAATAGGGAACTTACCCCCAGCAAATAGCACATCAATGATCTGGGCATAGCCTGCCAGAACCTTAGTCTTCGTGATCTTGATAAATGCCTTGCTCTTCTCTTTTTCAGTGAACTGTGTATCAGGCCCGTAGATACCACGGTAGTTCCGATACATATGCAGCCACCCATCCTCTTTAGAGGAGCGGGCATCTTTAGCACGGCGGAATTCCCCATCAACAAACGCAACTAGGTCACCATATTCAGTGTCCTCTTCCCCCTCTTCACCATCTTCAAGATGAGCAACCTGCGGGCTTTCCGTAACATCCTCTGCGTTCACGGCGGATGCTTCTGGTGTATTCTGGTCCATGAAGGCCATGAGCGAGTATTCCTTTTATTCAGTATCCGAAAACGGAGTCTACTGGGGTATAGCCATGATTTAGGTTCTGGCCGGGACCGTTAGCGAATGGGGAGAATGCCCGTGGCCTAGACATTACGGCGTATCTAACGCTGTCATAGGCGTGGTCAGATCTATATCGGGGATCAATATCATCTGATCCTTTAGGATCGCTGGGTATAACGGGCAAATCAGCGATGATCTGTCGGCAGGTGTTAAAGAATACTAGACCGGGAATACCTGTGTCTTCGTTAATCTTCAGTACTTCATGAAGCCTGTTCTTTCCTGCTACTCGCGCACCTGCAGTACGATCTGAAGGTCGCCAGCGGCTCCCTGTAGCAATCATTTCTTCCGCGATAGAAGGGCCAATTTGGCCTCTATTGTGCCACGCAGAGCTATCCAAGATACCATAGGCGATGCTTTCGCCTCGTTCAGCCTCTACTACGGCTTTTCCAAGGTCTCTTCCGGTGTGTTTTGAGAGGTATAGCTCCCGGTAGCAGAAAAGGGTCTCATAAGAAGGATCAATAGCAAACCAATGCACAGCAGAGTAAGATGAATATCCATAATCACAGCTACGAAACCTTCTCCACTCCTGTGGAATATCAAAGGGGTCTATTACATGCGTAGAAACCCGGAATTCAGGGAATGCTGCACCCTCTGCAATTGTCCAATCCCCTTCAAGAAGCTGTCTACGCTGCATTTCAGGCATAGAAAGCAGATTAGCTTCGTAATTACTGTCTTCTAGAAGGTATTTGTTATCATATAGGCTGGCAGGGATAAATCTACGCTTGAAAAGGGGTTGTCCTGCCTTCGCATGAGACGGCGGGTAAACCATTTCCTCGCCTGTATCAATGTCCGTAGCGTTAAATGTAGTATTTGCGGGAGCAGGATCAATGAACATTGATTTAACCCAGCTATGGCCGGGACCACCGGGGTTTGTTGTAGCCCGCATGAACACAGGAAGGTCTACTGCAGTGGTACGAAGACGTGACCGCATGTAGTTCCATGCAAACGGTGTTGGATACTGCGTAAGTTCGTCAAATGCCACATAGCTAAAGGCCTGACCCTGATATCGCAGAACATCTTCATCCCGCTCAAGATAGGTAAGCCACAGTTTAGCCCCAGAGGGGAATGTCCACTGGCTTTTCTTCTCACCCCATTTAGCTCCGGGGTAAGCCTTGGGGTAGATTTCCTGTGTCTTCCAGATAATCTCACGAAGTTCATCGTTAGTACGGCGAAGGATCAAGCCATTAAACTGGTTATGTCCAAAGTACCGCATAGGATCAGCGATAAGGGCGTAGGTCTTACCACCACCAGCAGCACCACCATACAAGACTTCCAACTCGGTAGAGGACAGAAAGTCGGTTTGGGGGCCGGGGTTGGGGGAGAATATTACTTCCTGCTCTGCAGGGGTGGAATCAAAATCTAAACTGTCAGAAAAAGGCCTAGGTTTTTCGGCAACAGGCTCTTCTTCTTTAACGGGATCAACCCAATTCGCCAGCTTCTTTGTCTGGACAGTCAGGCTACGTTTGGCATCCGTCTGCTTTCGCTTGATCCGTGCCTTAGCCTTATCTGGTCCTGTCTTCGGAGAGTTCTTACGTTTGGCCGCTCGGAGCTTCTTAGCCCGTGGGTTCTTAGGATCTTTACCACGGATCTCCTGCCAGATGTTAGCAACACCTTGGTGACTAATAGTGCGATCTGCTTTGCTGGATAGCCATGCTGAAACCTCACGGTACGACCCACCTGCATCCAAATGATCCAGAGCCTGTGTCAGTAGTTCCATATGCGCGGGATCTTGGACACAGATCAACGGATCATAGTCAGATACAACGTAACCGAAAGCCACCGAAGATGAGGGGTTTGCCCGCTTCCGCGTTTCAGGAAACTCTTCGTACATTAATCGTCAGTCTTCTTTGGGGGAAGAATGAACATACCGCCGCCAGTAGATGCCACTTCGACCTTCTCAGTCTTAACAACACCTGCACGGTCCAGAAGCTCTTTCGCTGCAGCGATGATATTCCTAGCACCCAATGCAGCAGGGTCTTTCAGAATACCTACCATTGCACCCGCAGCCTGTGGAGAATGCATAGCCACAATCATGGATGCAGCCTCTGTGATCTCTTCCCGGATAGGCTTCACTGCCTCACGAATGGAAGTAGTCGGGCTGTATCCAGCGAGATCCATGGCTTCACGGATGTCACCTTTAGCGGGGCCAATAAGGGCCTCCAAAAGGGCCTCCTGTCGTGGTGTTAGCTCTTTCTTACTGGGCATCCAGTTTCTCCTTATCTGTGGGGGCAGGCGTATCTGTCTTCTCACGCTTCTGAGCGTTAGGGCCGTAGAAAGCTGTTTCGGTACGCCACAAAGGGTGACACCTATGGAAAACAGAGGACCGGGAGGATTCTCGTATGTCAGCCTCCGTGGAATTCAGAACCCAAGGACCAAAAAAGAATACACCAGCCTGTCTGCGCTTCGTGCGTTCTTCAAAGATAATGGAAATACGGGATGCCACCCCTGCACCCTCTGAGTACCAAACCAGACTGTCATAATCACATTCTCGTAGTTTATCCGATTGCCCGGAGATACGGGTGCTGTAGTCGGTAACACCTTCCGCAGAGGTAATCTGTGTATTCACCACGACAGGAAAGAAATACCCTTCAATACGTCCACCCACAGAAAGGATGAACGTAATTAGCATAGCACAGATGACACCGATGATAGCAAGTTTTGCATTACCCAAGGTTTAAACCCCCACCAATAACGTAACCTACAATGGCTAGTATCACTGCCCCGGAAACTAGACGGATCAGCCACTTTGTATTGTCTTCAATAGCATGAAGACGGTTCTCCACATTGGTTTGGTGGACGGCATTCACGGCTGCAGAAGTCTCCAAGGAAGTGAGACGCCTGTTTGTCTCACTCTGGAAATCATGCAACTCTTCACGGAGCCTTGATGTGTCATGTTCAGTCATATCAAAAAAGAAGCAGGGTTACTTCTTCTTTGAACCTTTAAACGATGCACCTGCATTAACAGGTGTTGGCTTTGCACAGGATTGTGTTGAAACTTTGCCTTTAGACATTTTGATCTCCATAACTTATTCAGGTAGCCCCATCTCAGTATCAAGATCATCCACAGCAGCTTCTGCTGTATCCGTGTAATAATAATCCGAATACCCCTTAAACAGGTCAGCATCATTATCTGCCTGCTTTTGGGTAATCAGACCTTCCTCAACAAGTAATTCACGGGTACGCTCAAGTGTGAGCCGTGTACCTGTGGCCTGCTGGATAGCGGCACGGATATAATGAAGATTGATCATGTGGGGGGATTTGAGAGCATCATTGCCCTTCCTCTATATTATGGCAAACAACATTAACAATGTCAACAGATAGGGTCTATACAAAGGTACAAAAGTATGATACCCTATACCCATATCTTGGGAAAAGTAAGACTATACTATACCCATAGTAGGTACCCTACGATCTAAGGCAGTCTGTTAGCACAGGCTGCTTTCTTTGTTTGGGGCTTGTTATACATAAAAGACAGCCTTAAGACTGTCCGCCATCAACCCCGGAAAGGAATCAAGATGAAGTTGGATGGCCTAAGCATTTCAGAGCTAGAAAAGCTGGAACAAGAGATCGTCTTTGCTAAACAGAAAGCAGAGCATAAGCGCATAGAGGATGCCAGAAACCAGATATACGGTCTCATGGATAAGCTCTCTGTCACCGTGGATGATCTCTTCCCTTCCCGTAGTAAGCGTAGAACCAAGACCGATGTATCCATCCCTATGTACCAATCACCAGATGATCCAAAGAAGACATGGAGTGGACACGGAAGAAGGCCTAGGTGGTTCTTGGACAAGGTAAGCTCCGGTGTAGACCCACAGAGCATGCTCATCCCCAAATAGCACCTACAGTTTCTGTCTTTGGTGGTATGCAGCTAAACCTGCAGGAACTTCCTTACTAGGAGGAGCAATCCACGAAGACAGAGGCATTTCTACAAAACACAGAGTGTCACCCCGAAGTACCCGCACATGTACTGAAGTGTCCTCTACAGAATACTCTAAAGCATATCGCTTAAGGAGCTTCTGGATGAGAAAACCATGACCCTCTTCAACCAGATCTCCACAGGTAGCACGGGGACAGCTATAGTACTCTTGAGGATTTCTATACTTCCTAAAGCTATCTAGATATACCGTAATAACCTCAGTCATGTGTAACCCCCCCATACATATCCTTGAAGGTACTTTGCATAGCTTCAGGAGTGAAATCGGCAACACGGATATGCACCCTATGCCTATTCTTAATAGATGCCCAAGGCCGGAATATAACCGACTCCCTAATAAGAGACACAAAAGCAACCCAATCAGCTTTCACGGTATTAATCCCGAAGCTATGACCAGACACACCCACATTAGCTAAGCTAAGACTAGATTTAACCTCTAGCGTGATAAGCTTCCCATCACCCCTACTACACCACATATCCGTTCCCCTGCGATCTACCACAGTACAGGGCATACCATTCCGCTCTAGAACATAAGCAACTAGGTTCTCTCCACACCGACCTAGATCCGTGGCAGTCATACCAGCAGCAATAGGATAATCATGGATGCTCATTCAGGAAGACCCTCATCCGTATCAAGCAAAGTGGTAAGATTACGTGAATAAAGGTAACCAATCTTCTCCACACTCTCTTCCATATACAATGCCCTCTCCCGGATGATCTCTGACAGACGGTTTAGCTCATGGGCCACACAGTGCAGAAAGGAGGAATCCTGTGCATCCCTAAGTTCATCTGAGAGTTCTTCAACCAAATGCTCTAAAGAAACCGTAATAATAGCATCAGTGTCATCACCCTCACCAGATACGGAGAATTCGATATTCAAACCCTCCTCTGGATCAAAGATCAGATCCTGTACGGTATCAACCCGTACACTCAAGCTAATAGTATTAGTTTCTAGCACCACAATCTCCTATTGCTGCCTAGGGACGATAATACATTAGTAGATACACTACTGCAAGCTCTTTTAAGGGATTTACAAGCTATTTGTTAACACACCCAAATCCAGTACGAACATCCGTATAAAAGACTTTACGAGGTAACGTGACATAATATCAGGGGATATCCATGCATAAGCCGTTTACATGCTTATTTTCATGAAATTGGGTAGAGGTTGTATACGCTAACGGGAGTACCCCCCGGTGGCACCTGCCCCCCCCGATAAAGCCTACAGATCCTAGCAGTTAAGCCTTTGTTATATATATTCTAAACACTATTCTAAACTGTGTAGCATCAAGCTACTGAAAAGAAAGAACAAGAGGATCTGAAAAACATAACTAATAGGTATGCATTCCCCACAGATATTGGTGTGCCTATGCATCCAGCTATTAGTTTTCTGCAGGTATACCCCTCTAATGCTGTGGCCATTGTCGGTATATGAGCGATAGAGAGAGGGGCCATTGTGAGCATAAAATAACACCCAAACCTGACTGAGATACCACCTACTACACCACCTAAGCCTAACTACATCCACCACCTACATCACCACTCTATAAGATCTGCAGCAAGATCCCCAAGATTCCTATAGCACCCTATCCCCAGATCCCTTACATCCCCAGCACCTATAAAACAGCCCATATAAAGCCGTTCTATCTCATTCCCTATGCACCCTAGCCTACAGCATATCAATGCCCCTAGATCAGGCTTATACAAGGCACAAAAAAGCCCCCAGCTATTACACTAAGGGCTTCTGTGATCTTCTGCAGCTAGGCGTTTAGCCCTATGGATTTTTAGAATACTCTGCCAGTTCATCTAGCCCCATAATTTGTGTTTCCTCTTGATCCGCTTTGATCTGGTCAAGGGCTGCAGCCATCCGTAGGATCTCTGACCTAGCATAGGCTTGGCCTGCAGGATCTCCGCGTTCGATCAGCATCAATAGCATGTGAGCGGTTTCAGTCCATGTGGGCGTGATATCAATTGTGGTGGTGGTCATGATGTGGTTCCTTTGCTTTGGTGTTGTTAGGCTAAACTATGCGGTTGCGTGATCAATTTGAATACGAATGGTTCTTTCTTCATGCAATTCAATTCCGGTTTCGCGCTGTGTGGTGATCAGCATTTCACCCCAAACACGTATGAAGTTATTATTTTTTGCCTCAACTGCATTGTAATAGTTGAGTGCGATGGCGGCTAGCAAGGTGGTCATGATGTGGTTCCTTGTTTGATGTTGCTTTGATGTTGCTAGGCTAGGCTTTCCTTAGCCCTTCTGTAGGGGAAAGAGGAAAGGGAATACCTGCAGCATCCAGCAATGCCACAGCGCTATCAAAATCTGGCATCACTACCGAACGGGATACACCGCTAGGGCTTTCGGGATCTTTCCGATACAATGAAACCGACGACGGCTTACCCTGAAACATCCCACAGCGTGCGTGGCTGAAATCATCCGCATACATAGCACGAATGAACTCTACACGAATCTCTGCTTGGCGATGATTATCTTTCGCTTCCTGCAGGGCTTTAGCAGCAGTTTGTACAGCATGCCTTGCGGCTTTGTATGCATCAGCGTTTGGTGTGGTGTAGATATTGGTCATGATCTTGGTTCCTTTGGTCTGATGTTGCTAGGCTAGGTTAGACGTTAACCCCTAGGGCCTTAAGCTTGTTATAAGCTTGTTCGCGTTTATAGATGCTTTGATCCCGATGCAGTTGATCAAGTAGCACCTCAACATCATTCTCTTTATTAGATGCAGGGGCGGCAACACCGCCGCGCAAGTAGCCTTCTGGTGTGTGTGTGGCGGGATGATATCCGTATGGCATGATCTTGGTTCCTTGTTTGATGTTGCTAGGGCAGGGTCAGCGACCCCGCAAACAATCCTTACACCAATTTAAAACCTGCAGTCAATAGGCAAGACCCCAGCAATGCCGGGGCCAATACCTTAGCTAATGTTTTACCATCAATCTGCTATGATGAGACCTGTCACCGCTTTATCCAGCAGGATCCGGCATTGTTCTTTTGTGATCTCAATCCCTACTCTGTCGGGCTGATCTGCCCAGATCTCTTCCCGTTCAATCCCGGTAACATTCCATCCATGGCTGCTACAAACAAGGCTAACCCTTGTGGTGATCACTTGTCTGCCCTTTCTCGCATAGGCTTTCCCCGGACCTGCAGGTGTATAAGATACAACAACACCCTTGCGCCTATTCTTGGGGATGTCCTGCAGTCTTTGTTCCGCGTGTACAATTGCCCGCTCGATCTGACCTGCATAAGCAATTGTGTGGCGCTTGGCCTTACCATTTGTGGTGGCCAATACCGCGTCAATCTTTTCATAGTTGGAAGTCTTGAATGCAATTTTCATGATGTGGTTCCTTAGTTAAAGATTAGGGGCAGATACAATCCACTGATTAACAGGATGAATAGAGATACCAAAGCAATGGTATCCCCAAGGATCTCAACAACCCGCCGCATTATACCAATCCACAGTCTGCAGCTAGATCCCACAGATCACGATTGGTTTTTACCACAGAAGAAATAGAACCGATGGCCCTAGCCTTGCGAGTTGCGCCTTGTGGATTGCGTTCTGAATAGGACCTGATCTTAGCACCGCCACGGATCAAGCCCTCTTGAACCCGGTTAAAGACCGTCCAGGCATCTTGCTCGCCGTCTTCCCGCCGCTTAGGCTGCAGCAGGGAAACAATGGTGCCACGATCAGCATAAGATCCTGTTTTAAGATCCCCCGTTTGCTCAACAGGATTCATCCAATCCCAGCGTAGTTGGGCTGCATTGTATGCAAAGTCTAGGGCCTGATCAGCCTCAACCGTTACCTGTGACATAGCCTCAATCCGTTCCATCACGCGGGGCAGATTGCCTGCTGTATCGCGCAACATATCTTCGAAATTGTTAGCGGTGCTTTTGGTGTGGCGCAATTTCGCGTCAAAGCCTTCACCTGCCACAATGCCGTTGCTGCAGATAAATCTATATGCACCTGCAAACAATTTGAGGCTCGACCGTCCATCGTGCGAATTATAGAGAATGATTTCCCCACGGGTACCGCGTACAATTTCACCGCCCTGATTAGGGGCAAATGCGATCAAGTGCGGGGCATGGATATGTGAAGCTTTCCGGGCCTTAACTTGTGCAGCCTGTACCGGGGCGAAACCGTAATCACGCAAAACATCAATCGCCTGTGCCGTTGTGACTTGGCCATAGCGTTCTGACAAATGATCCGCTTGTGTTTCGGTATATGCTGCAGGGGCAAGGCTAAAGATATTTGCAGCGGAAAGAGGTGTGTCGTTTGTTGAGCGGGAAAAAATAAGGTCTGGCATGATGTGGTTCCTTGTTTGGTTTGTTGCTAGGGTAGTTCGTGATACCCTTCTAGGGCATTAGTTAAATGCTGTCTAGGACCTTAGTTAAAAATCTGCAGCGCCCACAGGAACACCACTGTGAAGCCGACTAGCTGAAAAAGAGGGGCCATCACTGGTCTGCCCCCGCTGTAGCGGTAAGATCAGCCTTTCGTTTGCTAGTACCATGGGCAGGAAAACCCACGATGGCCCGGCCCTTTTGTTTTTGGCATAGACCACATGTGGCGCAAGATACATCATCTAGGTACGTGGCGGGGCATACAGTCACCTTGCGGCCTTCTGGTGTGGTGATGCGAGAGATATTAATGCGCGCCTTGTATGCTGCCAGATCCTCAATCCAGATCTTGCCCTTATGTTGCCTTTGATAATCAGACGGCATGACAGTCACTACAGGCGCAACATCCAATGCAGCTAGTTCATCCGCGTGGGATAGATTGTTACCGGATATATTAACAGTAAATCCCCAGCGATTAGCCTCAAACACAATAGCCCGGTTATCTGCATTCCGCTCAACATCGTAGTGACTGTAGGTAAAGCCTTTGCGCCCAAGATTAGCAGTCACAAGATCCGCCATGGCGTCACGGTCGATCTGGTCACCGTCGCCGGGCAGATCCCCAGCCTGATTATGTCGCCACAGTTGGCCCTCGGGCAGGCCCTCAATCGTGCTGCAGAATTCCCCCCAATTGGTGCCGCGCTCTCCGCGTGATACTTTATCCCAATGCAATTTCAAGGGGCCAGACCCTGCATAGCATCCGCCCTCATTAACAGTATTGAATGGGCAGGTTGCGGGGCAAGTTGAGGCTTCTGATGTAGTGACGGGAATCGGCCCGGTCTTTGCATTGCCAGATTTCAGGGTGATATGCGTGCGTGTCATTGTGTTAGTCCTATGCTAGAAAGTTTATAGCGGTGGTTAATCCGCTCCACAGTTCTAGTACATTAGTAAAAACATTAGCAAGACATTTTTTATCACCTTAGATCTGCATCCCCCCCAGAGTGCTGCCTATCCCTGTAGGTGTAGCTAATTGCAAATTGTGGTGTATAAACAGGGCTATACCGCTGTGTATTTGATCTCACGCGGAGGTAGTTTTTAGAAACTGGATGGTTTCCTGTCCGCTGTCCTAGGACTGCATATTTGATCTCACGCGGAGGTATTTTTTTAGCATCTAGGAACTTTGTTGTTGACTTAGTTATGAGTTTGTTAGAACACTAAGGGGCAACAGAGGAGATTGACCATGACTTACTACATTGTTGGAACCTCACCAGATGGTGACAAAACCAAATTCAAACAGCCTGATGGCCAGATCTATTTCTGGGAGGATATGAACCACGCAACCACTTGGGCAGAACAGCTTGCTGAACGCTTTCAGGGCCATTTGTTCGAGGTGGTTGATGAGAATGGCGATACGGTAAATGGTGTGTATATCACGTCTCACGCGGAGGTAGTTTGATGCATCGTTTTCAGATCAATTCAAACGGCGACACAGCCGAGACCCTGATTGATGAATTCAAAAAGGTCAAAAGTGCTGCAGATGCTCTCACAGAAGC
>Ga0196889_1000338_pt1 | contig 14549 bp, 23 predicted proteins | sample VirMetDEL_Nov_12_FD_166415 | JGI IMG/M metagenome (GOLD analysis project Ga0196889, IMG submission 166415) | Aqueous microbial communities from the Delaware River and Bay under freshwater to marine salinity gradient to study organic matter... | ecosystem: Environmental > Aquatic > Marine >...
GATAGGAAAAAAGCTATTTTAAGGAAGTTAAATCACCCTGGACAAGTATCTGCAAGGCAACACAGATTGTTTATTGAGAGTCAATTAAGATTAGCGGGTTTTGACGTTAGAGTTTATGAGAATAGATTTGATGAGGGGGGTAATATAGTTACTTTAAGTTTTGAAGATGTAACGGGTTACCAACATGGGGAATTTGAGCATGGAGAATTTGAACATGGAGATTTTTCTGGAGTTTTATTAGCAAATTATATTGATTATATTCGTGATGTTGATTTTAATATTGGCGACAATTATCGAAGCACTTTTTTTATTGCTGGTGATGACTTTGGAACGGTTAACAGTTTAGGTGTTACATCGTTAAATTATGGGGTATCTACAAATGATAGATTTGCAACTATTCCAGAAACAAGACGAAAAGAATTTAGGGAATTGCTTTTAAAATTAAAACCCGCTCAAACAGTAGGTATATTATTAATAAATTATAATTAAAAAATGGAACAATTAAAAGACAAATCAAATGTTGATTATCCAAAGGATTCGTTTCCTTATGGGAGTATTAGAGATAAGGTTTTAGGAGTGCAAGATGGTACTCCAGTTAATACAAATGTTTATTCTGATACACATCAATTTTTCAATAAATTGTTAGATGTTGCCAATATTAAACCAAACGGATCACTAGATAGTGGGGAAAATGGATTCCAATTAATACAGGCTTTGGCTTCGTTTATGGTTAAGGTTTTAAAACCTAGTGTTTTTGAATCTTTTGATAGTTCAAGACCAGAGGCGGATTTTGATATAGATTGGAAAAGTGCTTGTTATGGTGGGGGTTATTTTTATAGATGTGGTCTAAATACATCAAATTCATTTGCTTATATAAGCAGGTCAATAGACGGGATTAATCATGAGATAGTTTTTGAAGAAGATTTAGGAGGGTTAGGAATTGAAGATATTTGTTATGGTGTTAACGGTACATTGATGGCTACAAGTTCAATAATTGGGAACGCTTTATTTTCAGATGATTACGGAGTTAGTTGGACATCAAAATCAACAGGCACACCTACATTAATGGATAATGGCGTTAAGGTTGTTCATCAAGAATTGGGAAAATGGCTTTTTATTGGTTCAGATAGTCCAAACAATAGATCATCTGTTTGTTACACAGAGGATAATTTAGATACTAATACCGTATTTAATGTAGATGCTTTTCCAGGTAATTTCATTGCCGTGAGTGTTGCTGAATTAGATGGTGTTTTTGTTGTCGTTGGTAATGATGGTGTTGTACCTTTTATTTACAATTCAACCGATTTAATTACATGGAATTTAACTTTGTCTGGAGGTACTGGAAATTATGTACAAGTAATATCATATGTTGGGAATGATAGCTATTTTGATTATTCCGCTTCATTAACATACGAGGCAAAAAAAGGATTTTTTGTATTGTTTAATGATGGTGGTGATGGTGTTGTTTTGAGGTTATCTTTTGATGCTGCTTTTAGTTTCGCGTCTCCTTTAGAAACGGAAACATACAAATCACTGGCTTATGGAAACGGTAAGTTAGTTGTAATTGGCGAGGGTGCGACAAGTGGAAGAAATATAGCTCAAAGTTTTAATTTAACTCCATCTTTTGAGTATGTAAATAGTGTATTATCTGGAGTTACAAATATTATGAAAGTTGTATATTGTGATGGTAAATTTATACTTACTTCTCAAAGTGCAAGAACTCCTATATTTCAATAGTGACTTTTATAAATATAAATAATAATGATGTTGTTTCTTTAACCAATAAACTGGAGAAGATGCATAAATCATATTTGCCCAGAGTTGTAAAGAAAACTTTAGACACAGCAGCGTTAAAAGATACTAAGCAAAACACGATGTTAAAATCGGCTGGTAAAAACTTCAAAGATGAGCGAACTAATTTAAGTTTTTTTCGTAGTTCATCGAAAGTTAAATTTGCTAAGGGTTGGAATGTTGGTAATATGTATAGTGAGATTGGTTTTGTTGGTAATGGATCTAAATCAGATGCGGTTGAAGACTTAGAAAAACAAGAAAAAGGGGGCGTTATTGGTGGTCGTGCTTTTATTCCATTAGATACTGCAAGAACTGGGAAAAGCTATAAAAGAAAAGTACAAAAAAAGTATAGAATATCAGATATAAAAAGTAAAATAATAGATTCAAAGGATAATAAAAAAGGTAAAAATCCAAAAGAAAAATATATTATATCTGCTATTCACGCGGGTAAAGGTGGCTTTGTAATTAGTACAGATACAAATAGTAAAGGTAATAGGACTTTATATGAAATATCTAAAATTGGAAAATCACAAAAAGATGGAAAAACATTTATAAAATCAAAACCTATATTTAGTGTTAGTGCTGGTAGGTCTGTTAAAGTAAATAAAACTAGATTTATGACTGAGGCGGGTAAAAATACAGTTAAGTTAATGCCAAAAAATTATATTACATTTGCTAAAGAGCAGATAAAAATTATTAGATAATGAGTTGGATAGATAAAGTTAGTTCAGATTTTATAATCGTAACGGGTGACGGCAAAAGCTATCGCCCTTTGTGGCTTAATGCTGTTAAAACTTTTGATTTTAATGTAACTGAGTTTGAATTTATTAACCAACAAGGCGGATTAATTGATAGGCAAGAACCTAGAGCGAGAAGATTTAATTTAAGTATATTTTTTGAGGGCGAGAATAATTTAGAGGAATCTGAGGCTTTTGAACAATCTAGTTTTGATAAAAGAGCATGGACAATTACACACCCGTATTACGGTCAAATAATTGTACAACCTTTAGGAATTAGTTTTGATAATACAAAGCACAATGTAAGCCAAATAACTACAACGGTAGTTGAAACAATTACGGAGGAATTTCCTCAAAGTGTTGAAAGTAATGTTGATAAAATAATTAGTGATGTTGCAGAAACTAACGAATTATTATCAACTCCATTAGCAAATGAGCAGTTAAGTTCGTCAGATATACAAGATATAAGAACGCAAAATACATCATTATATAATAGGGGTAAAAATGTAGCAACTGGGTTAGATTCAGAAACATATTTTAATGCATTTAATACGGCAAATAATGCTTTATTTGTAATACAAGATAATCCAATACAATCTATTATAGACTTACAATATTTGGCTTTAGCTCCTGCAAGATTTGTACAATCAACTGCGATAAGGTTTAAATTATTATCAAGGCAATTTAACGAATTGAGAGGTTTAATTCCTCAAACAAGTGATAAATCTAAAAAAATAATTTACCAGTCTAATTTAGGCACAAACTTAACGGCACAAACTTTAAGTTTAGCAACTCCAATAGAGGGCGAATATAAAACGGCAATACAAGTGCTTGATTTGGCGGAGGAGTTACAAGTTAATTACAATAATTATATTACTGATTTAGATAGTTTAATGTCCGATAATGGAGGCGAATTAGATTCGTATATCCCTAATCAAGAACCTTTATACGCTTTAAATGATTTGGTTAACTTTACTATTGTAAATTTAATTAACATTGCTTTAGATTCAAGAAGAGAGCGAAGTTTGATTTTAGGATATGACACAAATATAATTGAGTTGACTCATAGATTATATGGTTTAGATCCGAGCGACGATAATATTAACGAATTAATGGAACAAAACAATTTAAGTTTTGATGAAATTTTGCAAATAAAACATGGTCGTAAAATAATTTATTTTGTTTAATGGAATTGTTTTTAAGAAATAAAAAGTTAGATTATTTTGATAATGTAGAAATTACAATGTCATTTGATGCTATTGCTTCAACTTTTGGATTTGGATTTTACTTTAATGTAGAAAATAATATTCAAAAAGATTTGGCGGTTATGGGTTTATATCCAGATTGTAGAGTTGAGGAAAATGGCGAGGTTTTGATTTACGGTACAATTGTATCAAATTCATTTAATTCAAATCCTAGTAAATCAGTATTACCAATTACGGGATATTCCAAAACTGGTATTTTGCAAGATTGCACCGCCCCGCTAGAAACATATCCTTTACAATCTGATAATTTAAGTTTAAAAGAAATAGCACAAAAATTTACAAAACCTTACGGAATTGGGATAGTAATTGATAGTGAAGTGGCTAGTAGAATGAATGAAAAGTTTGATGTTTCAAAACTTAAACCAACTGAGGTAATAGGAAGTTATTTAAGTTCTTTAGCAAGTCAAAAAAACATTGTTTTAACACATGATAATAAAGGTAATATTGTTTTTACAACTGCAAAAACCAACGGGAAACCAATAGCGCATTTTGAAACTGCCTTAGGAATGTCGCTTGATATTGATGGACAATCAATGCACCGTAATATAACGGTAATGAAACAAGCTGATGTCGATGGCGGAAATGCTGGACAAGAATCTATAATTAATCCATTTGTTAAAACCAATAGAAGTAAAATAGTTGTTCAGTCTTCTGGAAATGATAATGACACTAAACTAGCTGTTAGGTCTGCATTAGGGCAAGAATTAAAAGCAATTAAATTAGTCATTAATTTAAATACTTGGTTAGACGATAATGGGAAAATTTGGAAGCCAAATAACACAATAACTGTAATTAACAAAGAATTGTTTATATTTGAAAAAACTAAATTTTTTATTGAGAGCGTAAAATTGACACAAAATAAATCGGGTAAAGGTGCTGTTTTAAATTGTTACTTACCTGCTGTTTATGATGATAGTACGCCAATTAATTTTTTTGAAAAGTATCAATGATAAACGTAGTAAAAATATTATCCAGTAGTATAAATCAAGGTAAAAGAGTCTTGAAGTTTTTGCGTTATGGTAGGCAAGATGTACAAACATCTGTTGAGGTTATGCCTTTTGGGGTTGATTCAAATCCCGTTAAAGATATGGTTGCCATTTATAGCGAAACGGCACAGAACGGAAAAACGGTAATTATTGGATATATCAATAAAAATCAAGTCGCTGAGATTGGAGGGTTTAGGACTTATTCAACTGATTCATATGGTAATGTAACTGGATATACTTATTTACGTTCAAATGGGGATATGGAGTTATTGGGAAATACTAATTTTGCAGTTAAATATAATGAGTTAGCTAATGTTGTTGACGAGTTACAAAGTGATATTAATACATTAAAAAATTTATTTGCTACATGGGTAGCGGTTCCTACGGATGGAGGATTGGCACTTAAAACAATAACGGCAACATGGTCGGCAACTCCTATCATTGAAGATATTACAACAGTTAAAAACGATAAAATTAAAACAAATGGGTAGTTCTCAAGTAGTATTTGATAGTGCAGCAATGTATGTAACTGCGGTTGATACAAACAAAGATAGATTAACTAGGGTTAGGGCAATTATAACAGCTTTATATGAGGTTGCCATTAAGGCAGCAGAAACGGGTAATATACAAGAATATCAATTGGATAGTGGACAAACTAAAATTAAAACTTTATATACGGGTGCTGAGCAAGTTTATAAATCAATAAAGGCTTTTGAAACTTTAGAAACTCAATTATTGAACAAATTAAACGGGCGTAATTTTAGATTAATGGATAGTAAGAATTTTATAAGATAAGAAATGAAAATATTAGGTTTAGATATTTCGCTTTCAAAGAAAAGCAAGGATATAGTTGAAGTTAATCAAGTTGAAGAACCTCAATCAAGAGGTAATTATAATACTGGTTACAGTCGTGTTATTCATTATCAAAGATATGACGGGGAAAAGAATTTAGGAGAAATTGGACCAGTAACAGATTACGCTTTAGATTATGAAAGTTTACGTTTACGTTCGTGGAAAGCATATTTAGACAGTGAAATTGCTCAATCGGTTGTTAAGAAGTATGTTAAATGGGTAATTGGATCGGGTTTAAAATTACAATGCGAACCAGTTTTAAGAGTATTAAGACAAGAGGGATACGATATTAATAAAGAGGAATTTAGTAATGAGGTTGAGGCTAGATTTAAGGTTTATTCAAAATCTAAAATGTCATGCTTTAATAATGAAATGACTTTACATAAAATCATGAACACTGCTTATTTAAATGCGGTAGTTGGTGGTGATGCTCTTGTTGTTTTAAGAGTTATAAAAGGAGATTTAAAGATACAGTTATATGATGGGGGTTGCTTAGCTTCTAACATGAATATAAATGATAAAATTGTTAACGGAGTTGAATATGATGATAATGGTAGTGTAGTAGCTTACCATTTAGTTAAAAAAGGAAATATTTTAAAAACAGAAAGGATAAAAGCATATAACGGAGGGTTCAGGGTTGCGTTTCTATTCAAGGGGTTAACTTACAGAATGCACAATAACAGAGGTATTCCTTTAATATCTACGGTATTAGAGGTTATATCAAAATTAGATAGATACAAAGAGGCTACTGTTGGAAGTGCTGAGGAATTAAATAAATTAGTTTATCAAATTGTTCATCAATCGTATTCGAGTGGAGAAAATCCAGCGTCAGCATTATTAACAAAGGCTTTTGATGTTGGGGATAATGCAGGACAAAATATACCAGTAGATGAACAAGGTAGAGAATTAGCAAATAATATAGCAGTTTCAACAAATAAGCAAGCGTTTAATAATCCAGTAGGTGCGGAAATAAAACCCGTAACAGGTGGAACAAAAGAACTTTACTTTAGGGACTTCATGACTATTAATATTGAATTGGTTTGTGCTGCATTAGCTATACCCCCAGAGGTTGCAATGTCAAAATATGATAGTAATTTTTCAGCATCCAGAGCAGCATTAAAAGACTGGGAACACACTATAAATGTTGAGCGTTCATTTTTCCAAGAGGAATTTATGCAACACATATATGATTTTTGGTTGTATATCGAAGTTTTAAAAGGTAAAATTAGAGTTAACGGATTATTAAAAGCTGTTCAAAGTGGAAATCAATACGCTATGAATGCTTTTACACAAAGTAGATTTGTTGGTGCAAATGTTCCGCACATTGATCCGTTGAAAGAAGTTAAGGCGGAAAGGGAAAAATTAGGAAGTAGCGGTAAGCACATACCACTTACAACGGTTGAACAAGCAACGGAAACTTTAAACGGTGGCGATAGTGTATCGAATATTGAACAATACTCCGATGAATTGAGAATGACAAACGAGTTAGATATTCCAACAACTCAAGAAGAGAAAGCGGAAAACTCAAACGATAATAGCGACGATGAAGAGGGAGAAGAAGAAGAAAATTAATCTATGTAGGTTCTTTTCTCTCTATCGGTTGCTTCATTAACTATGTTATATGATTCTATCTTAACTAACTGTGATAGGTTTAAACCTTTGCTTTTAGCTATATTATTCCATATAACTTTACTTTTTGGATTAACTCCAGTAACCTCTAATCTAGAGGTTTTTTTGTGTTCAACCTTATCTAGTTCGGTTGATTCTTTTGCAATCTGAGATAATCTTTTTCTTATTAGCTGAGATACTGATAACCCTTTATTTTTGGCTATATTTTCAAGTGTTTTTTTGATTCTTGGATTAACATTTCCAACACTTATCCTTTCAAATTGGTAACGGTGTTTTTTTAAATTCTCGCTCATATCTTTTTTTTGTAAATATAAACAAACTGTAAATACTACGGTAACAATTAACCTACTTTTTTTATTGATTTATTTTTGGTTAAAATGGCAAAAGAACTATATCTATACAATCCGATTTATTCATTCGTAGCTGAGGAGGTTATGAGTGCAATTAATGATAATATGGATAGTGAAGTGGTTTTAAGACTTAACACTCCAGGGGGTTCGGTTTTTGGTGGTTGGGGTTTGATTGCTAAAATGAAAGAGCATGGAAATGTAACTATTAAAGTTGATGGATATGCTGCTAGCATGGGGGCGTTTATGCTTCCTTTTGCAAATAAAGTTGAGTGTAGTGATGTGTCTAGAATTATGTTACATAGAGCAGATGCATATACGGAAACAGAGGAACAAAAACAGTTTTTAGCGTCTATCAATAAAGATTTAAGAGCGAAATTAGAGCAAAAAATTGATTCTGAATTATTTGCACAAGTTACTGGAGTTTCTTTAGATGATATGTTTGCAAGTGACAAAAGAATAGATGTTTGGTTAGATGCAAAACAAGCAAAAAAATTAGGCTTAGTTGATAAAATAAATAAGTTAAATGTTGATGAGGCAAAGGCTTTTTCAAGTGCAATGTTTGATATTGCAGCAACAATTAATCAACCGATAAAGGACGTAAAAACAAATCAAAATCCAATAAAAATGAATATTGAAAAATTAAAAGCTGAGCATTCAGATGTTTACGCTGCTGTTTTTGCATTAGGACAAAAAGCAGAAAAGGATAGAGTTCAAGCATGGGCAACTTATATTGATGTTGATGCAAAAACTGTACAAGAAGGAATTGAAGGAAATGAAGCTCCTAGCCTTAAAATTCAAGCTGAACTAAACAGAAAAGCATTCTCATTGGAGGCTTTAGGTAAATTAGAGGAGGGAAATCCTGCTATTGTTGAAGCTGAAAAGCCAAAAGAAGAAGAGGTTAAAGCATTAACTGAGGTTGAAGCTTTAGAAAAAGAAATGGACGAAATTTTAAAAAATAAATAATTATGAGCGAAGTTACTCAAGTATTTAATAATGGCAATATGACCATTACAAACTACGATATTACTAAATTATTTTTACGTGATACTAGATTTGTTACTGCTGAATTTACAAATGGTACTGGTGCTGAATTGGTTTTACCTGCTGGAACTTTATTAGCAAGAACTGGAGCAGACAATAAAGCAGTTATAATTGACAAAACAGCAACAACTACTGGAGCTCAGATTCCTTTAGGTGTAAATGCTTCAAGTGTTACAATTGCAATTGCAGCTACAGTTACATTAACAGTTTGTGTAAAAGGAGAGATTGAAAAATCGTTAGTTGTTTTACCTGCTGGTACTGATTATGATGATAATATTCAAGGTAGAACCTTAGAAGATAGAATCATGGGAGATACTTTAGGTATTTTACTAATTACAAGTGAGAATTTAACAGAGTTCGACAATCAATAATTAATTAAAAAAGATAAATAAAATGGGAATTTCAATTACAGATTCAAGGAATCTAATCACTAAGAAATTAGTACAAGTATATAGAGAGGCTACTGTTGTTAAGTCTTTCGGTCGTTCTTTCTTTAAAGACGATGTGAGTTTAACTAAAAATGTTTCTATTGAAGTAGAAAGAGCAAATGAATTAGTTGCGGTTGATGTTCTTCGTGGTACAGACGGTAATCATAATAACAGTGCTAAATCTACTGAAAAGATTTTTACGCCTCCAATGTACTCCGAGTATATGACAGCGAACAATTTAGATTTGTACGATGTTGCAATCGCTTCAAATGGTTCTGCTCCTGCATTAGCTCAATTGTCTGTTAAGATAGCAAATGATTTGGTTAGATTAAGAGATAAGATTGAAAGAGCTTATGAGCGTCAAACTTGGCAAGTATTTAATAATGGTGTAGTTTCTTTATTACACGCTAATTCGATTGATTTTAAGCGTAAAGCTGCATCGATGGTTGATGTTGATACATTAGGTGATTATTGGACTGCATCTACTGGAGATCCGTTAGGTGACTTAGAAAATGGAGCTAAATTTTTAAGAACTATTGGAAAATCAAATGGTGCAGTTTTAAACTGTGTAATGGGTGCAAAGGCATTAACTCAATTCTTAGCAAATACTAAAGTACAAACTGCTTTAGATAATAGAAGAATAAATCTAGGAACAATTAAATTAGAACAACGTAACTCGGTAGGTGCTTCGCCAATTGGTATGGTAACTGCTGGAAGTTGGGATATTATTATATGGACTTATCCAGAGTATTACGATGTTAGACAGTCTGACGGTTCTGTCTTGTCTGCTCCTTATGTTCCAGAAGATAAATTCATTTTATTACCAGAAGCTCCTAAATTTACAATGGCATTTGGTGCAGTTCCTCAATTGATTACAAACGGAAACGTACCACAAACAGACGCATATTTAATTAGAGAGTATTTAGATGATAGAAAAAAATCACATGAATACTTTGTTGAAAGTGCGGGTATTGCAATACCAACTGCAGTAGATCAAATCTATACAGCTAAAGTTGTTGCGTAATAATAAATAAACAATCTAAAAGCCTTGTATAAATCATACAAGGCTTTTTTTAAACCAAATACAACATGAAAAATTTTAAAGTACTTACTGATTCACTTTCTTGGATTAGAAAATCAACTAAAAAAAGAGGTGATATTGTAACCGAAAAAGATTATCCAGACTATAAAGAGTTAGTTAATCGAGGTTTTTTAGAGGAGGTAAAAGAGGTTAAAGAGGTTAAAAAAACAACTTCAAAACCAAAGGCATCAACTAAAGTAATTAAAGAAGATAAAGAAACTTCCTCTAAGTAGTTCCATGTTTATACTTAGTCTTAGTAGGGAGGTTTAAAAGCCTCCCTTTCTATTTAAAATAATTGAAATGAGCATACTAGACGCAGCCAAAAGAGATTTAGCACAGATACAAGCAAATGGAAATGATTATGCAGTAGATTGTTTATTTACTCCTTTAGTTGGTGAGGCTTTTACAATTAAAGTGATTCACACAAAGCATCGTTTAGGAGTTGATACTGATGGTGTTCCTGTAAATGCAAAAACGGCTAGTATATCCTTTTCGGAATCAAATTTACCCGATGGCGTTTCGATAAGAAATGACAATGACGAGGTTAGAATGATTAATTGGAAAGTTGATGTTATTGATAGTTCTGGACTTGTAGCAAAGTATATTATTCGGGAGCATTTTCCCGATGAAATGTTAGGAACAATTGTTTGTATTTTAGGAGATTTTGAATAAGTAAAATGGCAGTATTAGCATCTTTTCCGACACAAAATTTTGAACTTATCCGAGATAGGATAGGCGAAATATTAACCGATGAGTTAACTAATCAATCTATTGATTCAGTTGTATATAGAGAGCGAGTAACACCATTTGACAAAACAGATTTAGAGTGTTTAAATGTATCTTTAGCACAAGGTGACTACACATCGAAAACACAAATTGATACAGACGGGGAATATCAGTATAATATTGACATTTATGTTAGTAAAAAAACAACCGAAACAGACGCAGCGGACAAATTAGCTAATCATAGACTGCAAAAGTTAATCGGTATTGTATGCTATATTTTACGGGCTTCACAATATAGAACCTTATTATTTGCAAATCCTTTGATTAGTCATACAATGGTAACTAATTTCAGAATTGCGGACACCGTTAACCAGGACGCAACTACTACTGTTATGGCTAGAGTTCAGTTTAATGTTAATTGTACTGAGGGTTCTGGATTATCTGATACAATTGAATTAGATAAAAATACTACAACTGTAAAACTTCACGAAACCGATAAAGGTTATATTTGGATCAAGCCATGAGCGAAAAACTAACACACCTTTTAACAACAATTCTAACCTCTTTTTTAGTTGTAGTTGGGAATATATCACTATTCTCAATATTACTAATTATAACGGTTGTAACAGATGTAATTTACTGCTTAGTAGTTAGTTTTAGGAATAACGGTATAAAAGGCTTAAAATACAGTAAATTACTAGATAGTGGTATTAATTTATTTTTGTATTTATTAGTTATCTTAATTATGGGAATACTTGATTATACTATTTTAGATAATAATCCTTTAAAGATTGAGTTTATCGCGACTAAAATAGTTACTTTAATATTTCTATCAATTGAATTAAAGCATATCGAAAAAACCCATTTACAAGCAGGAGGTAAAAGGTTTAAAGTATATTTCAGTCAGTTAGTTAAATTCTTTAATTTTGTAAAAAAATCTATAAAAGATGAAAATAATTAAAAATATAATAGGAGCTTTAAATGTTCCAAAGGTAATTACTGCTATAAAGGGCGGTGATGTAAAGACTAAGACTAAAGGCGTTACTTTACTTGCAGGTGGTGGACTTGCTTTGTTTAGCGAGGGCGTTGTATTAATTACTGATGGAGTGACTTTAAAAGATACTTATTCAATAGTAGGAGGTGTAATTATGATATTAGTAGCAATTTTCTTTATGGAGAGAATGGGCGACAAAATAAGTAAAATTGATAGTGATGCAGATAACGAATAATTTTTGGATAATAGAGTTTTTAAGGGGTTCTAATATGCCTAAAGAGGCTATTGCAATGAATAGCATTGAAAAGCTAACACCAGAGCAATTAATTGGAATTGGTGTTGTCGCTCATCAAATGCAAATCATTAGAGATGCAACTAAAAAAGAGTTTGGAAGTGACTTTGGAGGTTTTGTTATTACTGCTGGAGTTCGTCAATTAGAATGGGAATTAAAACAAGGTAGAAGTGGTAGGAGTCAACACGTTAACGGTTGGGCGGTTGATTTTCAGCCAATATGTGAAGAGGAAAAATATATGTTGATATTTAACTGGATATTTAACAGGTTCGAGCCTACTCATAAAGGTGGATTTGCTAAAAAAGAACCTGATTTAAAGCAAGGTAAAAAAGGATTTATACATATAGATATGAGGTTAACGGGGAAAGCTAGGTGGAGTTATTGATTCTCTATCCTTTTTAAATTATTATAATTATTTACAACTGTTAAAAACTCAATTACTACGGGTAAATCTACTAAATCAATTTGGCTTAATAGATTATAACCTATTGTATTTCTGATTGTTTCGTGTTGTTCTATTGTGGCTATTGGGTTCATTTATTTTTAAATGTTTCTGCTAATTTTTCAGATAGTTCATGTTGATATTGTTTACATTCTTCTTTACTCAAACAACCATCGACAAATAAACTTAAAGTTTCAAACCAATAAGATTTTCGGCTTTTAATTCTGTTTATTATCCTATTTTTATCAACCTGTTTCTTCAACTCATTATATTTATTTGGGAAATCTTTATTAATATGCAATTCGCCCGTTTCAGCCAAATCCTCCCAAAGTTTCCAAAGCTCTTTTATTAGTTCTTTTTCCATAATATTTTCTTGATTGTCACTAAGTCAAACACTAAGATAATTATTTAACTCGTTGATATTGTTACGTTTAGTTTCTTGATTCAGTTTTGATTGTAAATAATATAAATAACGCCATTAAAACGGCTTTTAAGAGTCAGCAATAACAAGCTACGCCAGTTTATTGCTTTGGTGTTACCTACCATTTAAAGAAACATCAGAACCATACCTATTTGCTACATCCCAATCAATTACAAATCTGTTCATTCTAAATATATCGTCTATTTCAGATATTTTTGAAAATTTACGGTTGTGCATTGAGCATATTTCAAATATTCCGTTACTGTTTAGATTTCCACTTAAAAAGTGTATTCCAAAAACATCACCTTTTAAAACAGCTTTGTAATAAGGGTCATTTTCTTCATCGCCATATCTTCTAAATCCAATTTCAAATAATTCTTGCTCTGTTATCATAATTTAAGGAAAACGGCAGGTAACACAATATAAATTTAATACGGGTGTTAGTGCCAGATTTCAGCGAATTACCTTTTAGTTAATTTAGAGTAGTACGGATGGTTTTCGCTTTCTATTCCCGTACTAATCTTATACAATACGTTACAACTCCTCAATAACCTCACTAACTAACCCTCTAACATCATCTTGTAATATAGTTAATATTTCAATATACTTTTCAGTTTTAAACTTACTAAAATCGCAATCGGTTGCAGTAGAAAAATTAAAGTCGCCTAAATCAGTTGTAATGTTCAACCAACAACGCTCTTCATCGTGTCCAATTTCGTTTATTTCAACAGATTCAAAGCCATCAAATAAGTTCCTTAAAAATCCGTAGCTTTTACGGAAATAGGGCTTAAAGTCGTTTAGTATTAGTTCCATGCTATTTAATTTGAAAGTAAGTTTTTAAAAGTTCTTCGTGGTTTTCTTTAAAATTATTAGCTTGACTTATGTTTTCAAACGATAAAATATTATACGTAGTAGCATGAATGCAAACATCTAAAATATTACCATAACGACGTATAACATATTTATTTGTATCAAAACTCCAATCAGGAATCCAATCACCAACAACTATTTTTCTTAACTGTAATAACTGAGCTAAAGCCAATGAAGATTCTGCATCTTCTTTTGTTGGGAACAAATTTTTGTTTTTTTCTTCTGTTTTCATTCTTAAAGAAATAATACAGGAATAAGCATCTATATAAGACCCTTCAATATTTTTTAATTCCTCCCAGGTTTTAACCTCAGTAACTTCTTTTTCTTTAAAAATTATTACACCATCTTTTAATGATGATTTTTCTAAGTCAATTTCTAATCCTTTTGGTATTTTAATGTGTATTTTATCCATTATTTCTCTATTAAATTAATTACGTATTGATACTCTTTTATTAATGCTTTGCATCGTTCAGTTCTTAAACTCTCTTTGATTTCTAAGAGCTGGTTTAATTCTTGAGTTATTTTTGGGAGGGATTTCATAATTAAATTACTTCATTTGAATTAGTACAAATTAATAGTTTCTTTAAAAGGTTTTTAGCTTTTCTAAGTGTATTAGTTGCTAATCTACATTGATCCGCACTATC
>Ga0196889_1000344_pt1 | contig 14395 bp, 32 predicted proteins | sample VirMetDEL_Nov_12_FD_166415 | JGI IMG/M metagenome (GOLD analysis project Ga0196889, IMG submission 166415) | Aqueous microbial communities from the Delaware River and Bay under freshwater to marine salinity gradient to study organic matter... | ecosystem: Environmental > Aquatic > Marine >...
AGGTCGTCGTGAATATTCCTTCATTGGTAGGGGAAGATTGGAACGATGTATTGATGGCCGACCAAAAACAAGCCAAAGATCACGTAAGCGATCATTTAAACAAACCAACTAACACCAACTAAGAGAACACTATGATTAAAACAGATGAATTAAAGACGGCAGCGTTAAAGCATTGTGTTGACATATCGCGCTATTACAATGAAGACGAAGTTAACAAGTTTGCGCCTAGCTCGGTTGTTGCCGCTTGGTATGTCGGGAGCGAATTCATGAAAACTGAGAGGAAAAGAGATCGAGATAAGCTGAAGGACTTCGTTCTATAAAACCAACACAACCCAATAGGTGAGACACATGAGCAATAAACACGATTACCTTAATTTTATGAGAAACGCAGCACCCATAATGAGGGGGCGTAAGCCAAAAATGACAAAAGAAATAGTTAGGCAGATTGATAACGGAATGCCAGCAATTCGCGACGGCAGAACTGAATATTTAAAAAAATGGTGCAACCATCTTGGAGTTAAGCCAGTTGCATTTTATGCTGCCAGACGACGATTATTTACGGGAGTAAGATAGTTGCATTTATCTAATATTTAAAGTATTATTGATCCACAACAACTAACCGACTAGGCGGAACTTAGAATATGAATTACGAACAATTTATACAATCCAAAAAACACTCATCACTAGATTACGGATTCGATCCGTTAAGCATAACAAGCCATGCATTTGACTTTCAAGTCGAAGCAATAACTAGAACTTTAAAAAAGGGTAGGTGTGGTTTTTTTCTTGATACTGGACTCGGTAAAACGCTGATAGCAGTATCAATAGCTGATAACGTAGCTAGAAAAACAAACAAGAAAGTTTTAATACTAACGCCTATCGCTGTAGCACATCAATTCATTAAAGAAGCATCAGACAGGGATATAACAGACGATATAGAACACTGCAAAGATGGTCTACACACTAAAAATATAGTCATATCAAACTACGAGCGATTGCATTATTTTGAACCTGATGATTTTGAGTGCGTAATACTTGACGAATCGAGCATTTTAAAGAATTTTAACGGTGAGATAAAATCTCAGATAATGGCTTTCATCAAAAGGGTTCCCTATCGATTTCTATCAACCGCTACACCTAGCCCTAATGATTTTATAGAGCTTGGCAATAGCTCAGAAGCATTGGGGTACATGGGATACATGGACATGCTTGGTAAGTTCTTCAAGTCAAACGCTAACTCTGTTGATTCGAATAATCGCAATGTAGGCGAAAAGTTTTATCTTAAGCCTCACGCTGAAAATGCATTTTTCGATTTTGTAAACACGTGGTCAATAATGGCAAGAAAGCCGAGCGACCTAGGCAATTTTTTAGATGATAGATATGTGCTGCCTGATTTAATAAAAAACACGCATACCGTAAAAAATCAATCTATGACAGATATTGACGGTCAGATACAGCTATTCACACCAATAGCCAAAAACTTTTCAGAAGTCAGATTTGAGCAAAAGCAAACGATAAACCAGAGATGTGAGAAAGCTATTGAATTAGCACAAGATAAAACTAGCGTTTATTGGTGCAATCTAAATGAAGAGAGCGCGCTTATAAAAAGTCTTGACCCTGATTGTGTTGAGATCATAGGATCAATGAGTCTTGATAAAAAAGAGGAAGTTTTAATTGCTTTTCAGAATCAAGAAATAGAGCGAATAGTCACTAAGGCCAGAATGACCGGAATGGGTTTAAATTGGCAGCACTGCAACCACACGGTATTTTTCCCAACATGGTCATACGAGCAATATTATCAAGCTATACGCCGATTTTGGCGTTTTGGTCAGACTGATAACGTAGTTTGTGATTTGGTCGTTTCTGATGGTCAGTCTAGAGTAATTCAGGCGCTCGATAAAAAGGCCAAAAAAGCCGATGAGCTTTACACAAATTTGGTTAACGCTGTAAAAGGCGCTTATGAAGAAAAACAAAATAATTATAATGCTGGAACTATGCCGAGGTTTATCTAATGAAAGTTAAAAACGAAATACACGCAGAAAACTATTCTATCTACAATGCCGATTGCATGCAGGTTTTAGCGGAAATGCCTGACTCGAGCATAGATTTGTCGGTTTATTCGCCGCCGTTCGCTGGATTGTATCAATATTCCAGCGACCCGAAAGATATGAGTAATTGCGAAACAAAAGAGCAGTTTCTAGAAAATTACGAGTACTTAGTCGAGCAGATGGCTAGAGTCACAAAGTCAGGTCGTATAAACGCTGTTCACTGCACAGACGTTTTCGACAATACTTGCCGACTATGGGATTTTCCGCACGAAGTTATTAGAATTCATACTAAGCATGGGTTTGAGTACAGAAACAGGATAACAATATGGAAAGAGCCGCTAAAGGTTCGGATGAGAACAATGGTTCAAAGTCTAATGCATAAATTCATAGTCGAGGATTCGACAAAGTGTTTTACTGCTATGCCCGATTACGTTTTGATCTTTACCAAAAAAGGCGATAACGAAGTTCCGGTAACCCACTCGCATGGACTCAAGCGATACTATGGCGCTACTCCGATTTTACCCAACATTTTAACGGCATTTAATAACGCTAACGGCACGACTTTTGACGAGGATCAATTGTGGGAATATTTAAAAGAAAATTTTAAAGATAGCACCGACCCTAAATCCAATAAGCTGAGCCATTATATTTGGCAGCGTTTCGCGTCATCGGTATGGGATGATATTAGAATAGATAACGTTTTGCCGTTTAGAGACTCCAGAGAAGAAGATGACGAGAAGCACGTACACCCGTTGCAGCTTGATGTTATAGATCGAATTGTGGAATTGTACTCGAACCCAGGAGAAGTAGTTTGCACGCCTTACATGGGGGTAGGCTCTGAGGTTTTCAGCCCGGTATCTCTAGGTAGAAAGGCGATAGGCATAGAGTTAAAGGAAAGCTATTTCAAGCAATCGTCAATATCTGTGCCGCTGGCAGAAAAAAGATTTAAAGACGAAAGTTTTCAGGAGTCGTTATTTTGAATGAAAAACAAAAAAAAAGCGTGATAGTTATCGAGATTGATCGAAAAGAGAAGGCTAAATGGGTTCGAGCTGCTAGCGATCATCGTTTGAAGTTGATAACGTTTATACGAGCAAAGGTAAATGGCGAGCTGTAGTTTAAATTTGATAATAGACCATCTCGTTAATGTGCACGAGATGGTTTAATTGATATTTAGGTGTTGACAGGGGTAACAAATAGATATAGTATTACCTTATTGAAACGAACAGCACCGAGAACGAAATGAAATTCAATGAAATAAAAGAAAGCCTAAACATAAGCGAAGATAGTGTAATAAATATTCGCAGCAAGCCATTAAATCGAGGCGTGATTCGTGTTGATTATTTTAAAGTTGGTCGAACATTTTACATCAATGATTGTAGTGATAATAGTTCAGGATTGCATAGAGTCATTGGCGAGCGTTCAAAAAAGTTGGTGTTGAATTCCATAGAGAAAGCAGCCTAAAATAATGCCGCCACGTAAACCAATAAGCTTTCTAACCCCAGTAGAGGCGAAAGCTCGCAGAGACAAAGACAGGCTTGCTAAGGCGTTATATCGAGCAGACAGACCGCCCGAGAAGGACAATCGCGGATATCGCAAGCGACCAGATAAGGCCGCTTACATGGCTAAACGAAGGGCTAAAATTAAAGAGGATAGTGATGATTAAAAAAATACGTTGCACCGGCTGCGGTCGAGATTGCGGCGAGATCCGCGAAGCATCGCTTCTGAAGGGCTTGAAGTTTATTTGCAATCCTTGCAATTTAAAACTTGATCGAGGTGGAGTGTCTGATAGTCAGATAGATTCTTTTTATAAACTTCATGAAAAAATATTTAATCGAAACTACTAAAGGGTGAATTATGAAAGTTAAATTTTTTTGCAATAGTGGAGCTGATGCATCATCAACTAGATATGAGGTTTTAGATACTGTAATCGACCTTGGTTTTGATGAGGGCGAGTGGGAGAATTTAAGCGATGATGAGAAATTTAAAGAGTCCGAAGAATGGGCCAATGAACGACTAGAAATAGGCTATGAGGAATTATGAAAACACTATTACTAACAATCATCATGGGCTTAAGCCTAACCGCTAACGCTCAAGAGTTCGAGTCTGTAGATCCTGCCGAGCTCCGGCCAATCATCCCGCTTACAATAATGAGTGGCGTTTACTTATTATTGCTCGATGAGGATGAAGAAATGGTATCGGCACCAGCTCCAGATACGGGAGAGGGTACATGCTCAGTTATCATCGACGGTGTGCTGTATTTCTATTGGTGTGATACTAACGAGCCGCTACCGGAGTTTGGTAATGAGTAGACCAGAACCAAAATTCAGCGTAGGCGAGGCGGTTATGATTCGCGTTAAAGATCAGCCAAGTTTAAATCATAATTATGCAAAGGTGGTTGATATTATGAATCTAAAGAATGGTGAAGATTTTAGTCTGAAAGGCGAGATATTTTTAGCCAGAAGAGACGTAATACTTTATTTGCTTGAAGCTGGTTCGGATAGGCTTTGCTGCGAAGAAGAACTACGCCAAATACCAAAAGAGAAGCCAAACGGAATAGACGCCCTTGAGTGGATAAAGGATCTTCGCGGGGTTGAGGCGTGAATATCAACTTACTTGACCTTTTTAGCGGAATCGGTGGATTTTCAGAAGGTTTGACTCTAGCGGGATTCAATATTAATAATCATTATTTCAGCGAAATAGACAAGCACGCTATTGCAATCTATAAGCAAAATTTCAAAGAGGCTAAGTATGTCGGATCAGTTACAGATGTTCGAGCAAGCGACTTGCCAAGAATCAACGCAATCACTTTCGGAAGTCCTTGCCAAGATTTTAGCCTGGCTGGAAAGCGTGCCGGGCTTGAGGGGTCGCGCTCTGGTCTTATCGGGGAAGCAATTAGGCTCATTCACGAGCTTAGACCTGACTTTTTTATCTGGGAAAATGTTAAAGGAGTCTACTCCTCAAATGCTGGCGCAGACTATTGGGCAGTTAAGCAAGCCTTTGCCAACCTTGACGGTTACAGACTTGAATCACAATTGCTTAATACAGCATGGTTTTTACCCCAAAATAGAGAGCGGATATACCTTGTCGGACGTCTTGCAGGAAAATGTACAAAGTCGATATTTCCTATCAGACAAGGCGCTATCGGGCTTGATGAAGGGACAAAGCAAGCCTCAACTGCTCGATGCTTAACTGCCGGTGGTAATTCTGGTGGTATGCACTCAAGTATGACGCTTGTCAACCAGGTAGCGAGCCTTAATTCCTCGCAAGATGGGAAGGTATTCTTTGTGGACGGTGCAAGCCAGTGCCTAAGTGCTGGCAATGGGAATGTTCCAAAGATCGCAATAGGCGCGGTTCGCGGTAGAAATCCAAATAATCCAAAGTTAAGCGTTTCTGGTCTGCCAACAGAGCAAATGCTAGATATAAACGAGAATGGCATTTCAAATTGTTTGACGAGTGTTCAGAAGGATAATTATGTTGTTGCTGACTATCGTTCAGATACCGGGTTTAGATTTAAAAAAGATGGAATTTGTCCGACTCTGACAACTATTCATGGGGGTGCTGGTGTTTCCAATATTCCGAGCATCCATGGTTTTGGTGGTAGTCAATCAATACGCAGACTAACAGAAATAGAGTGCGAGCGATTGCAGGGGTTTTATTCTACAGAAAATGTGATAGAATTTAACCTATGCTTAGACCCTCAAAAGATTTATGTGAATGCGGAGATAAAAAATCTCAAGTTGCAAAAACTTGCTTTAAGTGCAGGAAAAAACCAAGATCACAAGGGAATTGTAAAATATGCGACAAAGAATACACGTTTAAACGATCAACAAAAAAGAAAACCTGTTCAAGAGCTTGTGCTTATAAACTTAGAGGCAGGAACAGCGGAGCTGCACAAGATAAAAAAATCACAATACGCTGTGAGTGGTGTAATAAAGATAAAAGAGTTAGCCCATCAGGATCAAATAGGAGATTTTGCTCTACTGGTTGCGCTCATAAGTTCAATAGAGGGAATAGAAGCAGCACATGGCAGGGCGGAATTACTTCAGAGAGAGCTTCATTTGACGCATCAAAAGAGTTCAAGCAAGCTAGGAAACTTGTTTGGAAAAGAGATGATGCAACTTGCCAAAGATGCTTTGATAGATTCAACCATACCCAAAAAACATTTGAAGTGCATCACATCAAACCGTTTAAATATATCGAGCATAGAACAAGCCTTAACAATCTTATCTTACTTTGCAACCCATGCCATAACTGGGTTCACTCAAAAAAGAATAAAAAAAAGGAGTTCATACTTAATTAGATTTATATCAAATACAGGTTGGACAGAGTACGGTAACTACGATGGCGAGACTAAGGAAGTTTCAGCAACTAACCGATATAAGTGTCTTGGAAACGCTGTAACTGTAAACGTTGTTCAGGCGGTTGGCGAGTCAATTTTAAGCGTAATTAATTCAACTGAGGCGGTAGCATGAACAATCAAGGCGAGTTCAACGGCTACGACTACGGCACAACGTTGCAATACTTTAGATTTGTGCTAGAAGACCCTAGCGCAAACATGAACGGCATTACTCGGGGCGAATGGTTCACGAAATGCCACGGCATAAGCAGCATAGATTTTAAGAAAGTAATCAAAGCGCGTGAACCTGATTGGTTTTATAAGCGGATATTTGATATCACCAAGCCGCTAGACTTAAACCAAGAGCGTAAAAATGATTGATCACATAGACAGCCAAGCCAAGAAAGATGCTCTATTAGCTAAAGTGCTGGCCATGCCTATTGACGGGTCACATGAAGGTGGTATAAAAAAGCTTGCGCAAACTCGAACGGCTAAGCAGAACCGAGCCCTTCATAAATACTGCTCACTGTTGGCTGAGACGCTTAATGACGGCGGCTACACGGTGCAAATAATCTTAGCTCAGGCGTTCGGTAGAGAGTGGAATATGGAGGCCGTCAAGAGCCTCCTATGGAAGCCGCTACAGAAGTTGATTATTGATAAAGAATCGACCGCCGACGCTGATCGAGTTGAATATACGAAAGTTTACGAACAAGTTAACAGGCATTTAGGAGAGATATTCGGTGTTGAATCGGTTCCGTGGCCTGTTGATAAGACAAAAAAAGAGAATAGCTAATGGCTAACTCTAAGCGTCAATGTAAAGGCTGTAATCGCTATCTAAGGCAAGATAAGCACGAATGGCGTAAAGCTCCGGCGGGATGGTTTCATACGTTCGATTGCCTATTGTCGTTTACCAGAAAGAAGTCTAAGCAGAAAGTGACTGAAAAAAAGAAATCCCACAAGGCCGCAAAGCAGAAGCTTAAAGGGCTCAATTATTGGATTAAAGAAACAAAGTTGGTGGCTCAAGAGTACGCAGCGCGCCGTGATGGTGGCAAACCCTGCATTTCATGCGGCATGTATTTTCACGAAACGAACAATGGTTTTTTAACTCGGTTCGACGGTGGACATTTTAAATCAGTTGGTGGACACGCTGACATGCAATTGAATCTAAAAAACATTCACGGCCAATGTCGAAGGTGTAACGGCTTTCAAGGTGGCAGACCAAAGGAGTACGAGCAGGGCTTAATCGATCGGTACGGCGTTGAATTTGTCAAAAGGTTGAACGGTCCACAAATTAAAGATAAATGGAATATGCAGTATTTGGAGCGTTACCGCTCAGTATTCCGAAAACGAATGAAGAGGTGGTTATGAGTGAATGGACAAGCGTTAAAGATAAAGACAATTACCCTGGCTTTGGTCAAGTGTGCGATATCAAAGGGCGGTATTTCGGTCTAAATTGTAATAGCGTAGCAGTAGCCTACATATGCTCTGAATACAGTAATTTAATGTGGCACGACGAAGCCGAAGAGGAGATATCATTTGAGGTAACGCACTGGAAGCCACACAACAATTTAATAGAGGTTAAATAATGAGTATTGGAATGGTAATTGTATTTAGTTCATGGGCTTGCTTAGGGTGCGCTTATTTGAGCGATAATGGGGTAAGCGAGGCTAAGTCAGACGCTTTTATTATGACGGTCGTAGGCGTGGCTATCGAAGGTTTATCCATATATTGGGCGGTGTAAAATGAACATAGCAGAAATGATGATGGCTCCAACGGGCTACGAGGGCAACATTACAGGCTCCACGTGGATATGTATGCGCAATAATGAAAAAGTATATGGCAACGGTAAGGTTGCGTTCGCTATACCGAAGCAAGACCATCAAGAAGTTGCAACGCAATACTACTTCGCCAAGAAAGCGGGAACACTTACTAAGCTATGGGTTACGGTAGGGCGCAAATATGGCCGCAACGGCGGAACGCCAAACACTCAAGTAGTATCGACCTACATACGCAACATCGTTAAGTCTCAAGGGGGTGAGGTGTGAGGCTTCAGCGAATAGGTAGCGCTATAATGATTTTGATTGCACTGTTGATCATCGTTCTAACAATTTCGTTTCAATTAATGATCGCTTACGGGATTTGCGATTTAGAAACCAATGACAACTCAATAGAATGGGTATGTGAGGTAGTAAATGAGCAATCCTAAGAAAGTGTATATCGACATTAATTCGACCTCTGGAATTACTGGCGAGTGGTTTGCTAATAAAAAGCGGATATACCCAGATGATTTAGAATACCGCCTAGTAGACCCTAGCGAACAATCAAAGATAGATGACTTGGTTGGCGCGTTAGAATACTTTGCTCGCTTCTCATGTGGCGATGATTCTTGTGATTGTAATAACTGTAACGCTAGGCGATTAATCGACCGAATAAGCAAAGAGTAATGCGCATGATCGAGGCAATGAAAGCATTGTTTCGATTAATTGCAATGTCACATTGACATACATCGCACATACATGTAGATTAGGCGAATGAAAGCAAAAACATTAAGGTCTTACAGGTTCGATGATAAAACTTTATCGGTGATATCTGAAATGAAGAAAGAGTTAGGACTAGATAATTCAGCAACCGTTAAGCGAGCGCTTACAATTTTGAAGCTGGTTTCTGACTCTGGTAAGGATGGTTCAAAAGTTATTATTGAATCATCGAATGGTGAGAGGACTTTGATAGTTCTTTAAATTAAAACTAATGTAGGATGGGTGAAATGAGTAATAGTAACAGCAGTAGTTCAGGAATCGGTGTATTTGGTTTATTAGGTGTTGTCTTCGTGACCCTTAAATTAACTGGCGTAATAGGTTGGTCTTGGTGGTGGGTAACTGTTCCTTTCTGGGGCGGATTGGCTTTGGTCGTGGCTGTTTTTTTGTTAATTCTTCTTGTGTCTGTAGTGCTCTCAGCTCTAAAGTGATTGGCTATAGAGCTAGGCTTGTATGATCCAGAAGTTAAAATAAATAATGAGGAATGGGTGAAGAAATGAGATTATTAAAATGGTTTGTAATAAATGGAGTTTTTGCGGTATGCATATATTTAGGGTTTCACGGTCAAAATGAAGGGGCATACAATGTCGCAATGTTTATGGCGTGGGCTGCGATAGTGCTTTCGCCTACAATGTTTATTGGCGATGTCTTAAAGGCTATGAATGATAAAGGTCGTTCAGCGCCGTTATGGATAAGTATTTCATTTGATATGGCGGTAGTACTTGCGCTAGTTTGGTTTGGCGCTCTGGTAACTGGAATATTCTATGTTATTCACGTTTTTATCACTGAGGGGGCATGGGCTGAGTCTGCGAAGGTGAAATATAAAACTAACAACCAAGAGGGCTAGAAAATGAATGTATATGCAATAATTTTTATAGTTGGATTCGTTATGCAATTGCTTGGCGGCATTGGTTTTTTGGTGCATACCAGGTTAAAAGAAACAACATCGAATACAGTTGTTGACACTCAGATTGTAGATAATGAAACAGGGTCAACAATATTTTATTTAAACGGAGGCAGTGATAATACACATGTTTACAAGAAATATAAATTTGTTGAGAGGGCTAAGTAAATGAATGATCAAATAGAAAGAATGCTTTTAATAGCCTATTCAATGGGCGTTGATAACACAAAGTGGGCGGATAGTGGCGAAGATAAGACATCACTACAGCAAGCCAAAGAGTGGCTAGATACGGCTAAATGGGACGGCACTTTAGAGCAACCGACAGCAAATAAGAGGGCTAGAAAATGAATTACACCGGCACCAACGGGAAATTTACACTGACATGCGAATGCGGTGGGACTGAAATAGCTATTGAATCTAATGATACCGGATATATGGGTAGTGAGTATACTGGCTGGTGTGAGGGTGAAGCTGAAATTAAATTTACATGCCAATCATGTGATAATGAAGTTGAATTCGAAATCGAAGACTAACAACCAAGAGGCCAAGTAAATGAAATATAGATTAGTGCTGATTCCCGCGTTTGAAGTTTCACGCGAAGAGATTGTATTTAACTATGAAACGGCTGAGCAAATGACGGTATCGAGAGATTCAATAGCCACGCTTTTGTTATACCTTCAAGATGATATTGGGGTTATGGAGGATTACTCGAACGCTTTTTCATGTGAACAGCTTAACCATGGCGAGTGGACTGACTTCATAGAATTTTAGCAATGAACCGAATACTAGAAACCCTTTACACTGCATATCTAATAGCGTACATACTATTCTTTTTTGTATTGGGTTTAATATCAATGTTGTGGAATGATGGGGAGTGAGTGATGAATAATCCTTTGATCGAGATATGTGATTGTGAAAGCAACTACAGCATAGAACCGCACGGCGAAAACTACGTGCTGTATTTTGGGCGATGCAATCATCGGCACGGGTACAACTTAGCTGCATTGTCAGAGTTGTCTGATAATTGCGAATTGAATGAGATCGAGCGACTACTGAACCGCGCGGACGTTGGTAGAGAAAGCGAATTCACAGCGCCAGAGATAGCGCAGGGGTTAACTAAATGAGTGAGTCTAAAACAAATTATGAGCGTATTGCCTTTGTTGATCAGTGTCATCGAGATATAGAATTGATTACTGAAGAGCAGAATAGCCTAGCGAGAATGAGAAAGATTATCTATGACAGCCATATCGATGCAGGCTTCACTTCAGATCAATCTATGTTTCTTTTAATTCAGTTATCGGGTGGTGGCAAATGAATCAATCACAAATAACCGCATTAGCTGCAATGGTGCAACGTGACAAAGAGGCAAGCGCGCCGATTGACACTTACATTGAAATTGACGCAAAGCCATACGCTGAACTTTCAACGAATAGGCGCAATGAAATGGCCCGAAAAATATCCGGAATAGTCGCGGCAAAAAACAAAGTGCGTAGAAATATGGTGCATGACCGGCTATCGTCCTGGGGTGAATGGCGCGTTAAATCAAACATAAAGACGCCCACAAAGACGTATAACCCAGATGATGAAGTAATGGCAGAGGGTTACGACCACGCACTGCTAACGGACTTTGACAGCGCTATGATTGTTATCGATACGGCGATAAGTAAGCTAAACAAGATCGACCGTGTAATGCTCGAGCTTGAATACTCGCGCGAATACAAGGACCCACTAAAACAGTGGAATAACGAAATGAAGGCAAGTCGATCACAAAGCACCTACGATAACAGGCTAAGGGCTTTACAGCTCGATCCTAGAATAATTAAGGCTTGCGGGTATTGATATGGAAAATCCTAAGACGATTTGGTTAAATAAAGGCAGCACATTCAATAACGGTAATGGCGGACTCTGGTCGATGCCAGATCCAGTATTTAGCGCACAAGAAATGCGAGATTATGGCTCTGTCGAATACCGCCTAGTAGAGTCCAGCAATATAGATCACGTTACTATGAGCGATGATTTTGCTAAGTCTATAAATAATCGGCTTATTATGCTTAATTCATATAGCGATCGAGAGCGTCTAATCGGGCTGATTTGTAATGATATATGCTCTGATTGCGGCGATGTAGTCAGTGGCGTATGTCATTGCACAAATGACGAATAGTCAAAATAAAGAATGATAAAATAAACGATGTTGCATAATCGGTGGAAATGTAATATTATTATTTACATTAGAGTTTTCACCTCTAAAGAAACGAACAAGGGCGGCAGACACGATATAAACAGGGGGCTAAGAGCTACCATTAAAATTATCTGTCGCCCTAATTAAACAAAAGAATCATTTCACCTCTCTGCGGCATCCAATCATTGCGAAGTGTAAGTCCGCGACGAGAGATTTTAATTACGAGACCTAGCTCATCTAGGGGGCTTACGTGGTCGGTAAGCGAGTTTCAGGCCAAGTCAGTTGCAATAGCTGGCGTAACGAATAACACAGTCGCCACGCCTATTTATAATGCGCAACCTTGGCGGCTATTAGAATTAACCAATCAATCAATCAGGAAATTAATCATGTTTACACTTAAGTTTTATAAATCATCTGACGCTACCGGCGAGCATAGTGAAATAAGTTCATCGGTTTCCTGCTCTCGTTACGATAAGCAAGAAACACTAACCGGCTTTATTTTCACTACGTACCCCTCGGATTGCGAGACAGCAGTGGAGTTTAGAGTTGATGATAATCACGCAAATGATTTCAGCTTTGAACGCGCTTTCATTGAAAATCAAGCCGGTAAGACTATTGATGCCGTGGTTCACAAGAGCAGCTTAACTAGAGCGACAATCTAAAACGCTGCCCCGACTATAGAGATATAGCGGGGCTTTTTAATTTAAACATAATGCAAACTTTAAACTAAAACATGAAAATAGCTAATTTTGTATTATTTGTAGCCTTATTTGTAGCCTTATTGGTGGCCAGCGTAAGCCCGTCTTACGCATATATTAACGGCTATGGACAATCACAGCTAAATAGCACCACCGTGCCTCTTGGCGCTGGTGAGACGTTTACGGGTGCCTGGGAGCTAACGCCTCAGCCGTGGGTCTTGGTTAATTGCAAGACAGATGCAGCAGGCATTCTATATTTTGAGTTTACGAACAATATATTAAACACAGAATCAACATATCCACCGGTTGGCTATGAGTTAGAGTCTGGAATTAATGAATTTCATACTGCTGTAAAAGGCGCTAGATACTTTCGCGTAAGGCTTGTTAATGGCAGTGACAGCCAAACGACACTAAGCCTACATACTGAGTATGGCTCATTCGATCAAGGTATTTTGCCGATCAATGCGGTAATTGGTTCAGATGCAGATACAAGGGTGTTTAGATCGGTAAATAGTGAGTTAGATTTAGCGTTGGGTCGTTTTTCTTGGATCGAGTCTGGAACTAAGTTCGGAAGAAATCCAGACATAGACACTGGAGCCTCGGAAGATCTTTGGAATGGGGGCTCTACCTACACAGGGCAACCGCTTGCATACACTCCAGAGACGGTAGACGTTTTTAGCTCTAATACTGAGGATAATCCAGCTGGCACCGGCGCAGGAACTTTAAGAATATTCGGGCTCAAAACTGAGTTAAGCACCGCCTACGAGTATGAAGACATTGTACTCAACGGTACAACCTCTGTCGCTTCCGTAAATTCTTGGTGGAGAATCAATAGAGCTTTTGTAATTGATGGCAATGAGAACGAAGGTGAAATAACAGTAAGGCCAACGTCTAGCGCGTCAAACGTTTTCGTCGTTATGCCCGTTTCATTCTCACAAAGCGCAATAGGGGCTTACACGGTTCCTGCCGGAAAAAAAATTTTAATTAAGAGAATTCGCGTATCAATAACTAGGTCGACTGGCTCTAGTGGTTCAGCTACAGTATCGCTAAGGGTTAGAGAGCCTAGCGGTGTGTATCGCGCTGCTAGGGTTTTTGATCTACAAACTGGTGATGCTGTTAGTTACACTGAGTTTGCTGGTGAGTTGTTTTCAGCTGGGTCAGACATTAAATTTAGAATAGAGTCTGTATCTGTTAACAACACTATTGCCGCCGCTGCATTCGAATACATTCTGATAGACGAATAATGACAACTATTGCATGGGACGGTAAGACGCTATGACTAATCTGATCGATCTTTCCGAGAAGACTGGAGACGCTGGAATGCGTAGCCAGAAACAGGCGCTCGAAGATGCATTGTCAGAGATAGGAAAGCGCGGAGCCTTTGAGAGTGGCAAGAAGCTTATTGTGCTGGCTTTAGATGATCAAGACGGGCAGTACAGCATTAGCTACGTTCAGGCTGGCATGAAAATGTCTGAATGCGTAACGTTGTGCGAAATATCTAAGACGATATTTCTTAAAGAGATGGGTTATATTTCATGATCAAGTTCAGCCGGTAAAGATTAAGTAAAAATACAAGCTTATTGATTAACGTCAGTAAGCATTTCAATGGCTCGGAGAGTCTAACTAATACGGCGGAGCTGTAAACATGGCAAAGCTGACTGAACAGAAGAAGCTTTTTTGCAAAGAATACCTAATA
>Ga0196889_1000349_pt1 | contig 14227 bp, 19 predicted proteins | sample VirMetDEL_Nov_12_FD_166415 | JGI IMG/M metagenome (GOLD analysis project Ga0196889, IMG submission 166415) | Aqueous microbial communities from the Delaware River and Bay under freshwater to marine salinity gradient to study organic matter... | ecosystem: Environmental > Aquatic > Marine >...
CCCCAGCGCGGGGGGGACTTCTTCTTTCGGTGCTTTTTTAACCGCCACTGGCGGCTCTCCCGGCACCAAAGCGGTGGACAACGCCCCCGGTGGTGTGGGGGGGACTGGCACAGGGGGCGATTTTACCGCATCTGGCGGTAGTGGAGGCGCTGGTATCATAATGTCGGGTACATCTGAGGGTGGAGGTGGTGGCGGTGCTGCTGGTTCTCCTCTGGGTGATGGTGGAAATGGTGGCGATGTGCAATCAAACTACGGCGGTGGGGGCGGTGGAGTTGGTGGAAACCACGCGAATGGACTTCGCAGAAATGGACCGTATGGAATAAAAAGCGGCTCTACTATTGTGATTAATATACTTTCACCAGACCCTCTGGGTACTGCCGTCGATGGTGTAAGCGTCTACTCTCCTAGATTTCCATTCGATATGTTTACCGGAAATCCTAGCGGTGCTGGTGGAACCGCAGGGTCCAATCAGACCAACTACACTCTAGTTGACGGGGGAGACGGAGGCGGTGGAGGCGGTATGTATTACACTGACAACGATACTTCACTTACTTATACGGGAGACGCGGGTATCGGTGGTGGTAGTGGTGCAGATGCTTCTACCAAAGACGGATCTCTGGCAGGCCCCGGAATTGTAGTAGTGGAGTGGTAAAATGAAAAAAGCATGGATTGAAAATGGAGTGATCCGCGACGTGACTGTGGAAGACCCATACAAGGTTTTTCACCCCGACGTTGCTGAAAATTTCTCCACAGACGTACCTTCTTACGTGGAGGCTGGCTGGTCATTATTGGGCGATGTATGGACTGCCCCAGAAGCACCTTTGGAGAGAGAGATTAAACCACAAGCTGCAATCACTATTATCTCCCCCACGGTTTTTAAGCGCAGGTTCACCCTCGCGGAGCGTACCGCAATCGCCTTGGCCCGCTCTAAACGGGACAGCACGGACCCAACAGAACTCCAACTGGCCCTCGCCTTGGACATCTTCTTTGAAGACCTAGACGACCCGCGCCTCACCGAAATGGATCTGACAGACGACACCGTAACTCAAGGTTTGGCCTTCCTCGTTTCCGTTAACATAATCACTCAGGAACGCGCAGACATTATTGGGGCAGTGTAGATACTATGGACCCCATAGCGGCAGATTTCAAATCAGACAAACACTGGAACGTAGGAGCATAAAATGGCTATTTTATCACAAGAACTTTCGAGCCGACGTGTGGCCATTGACGCTGCTGATGTGTCTGGTCTTGGGACCGCAGCCACTCGGGATGATGCTTTCTTTGCGGCTGCTAGTCACGATCACACGCTTGCGCAAATTACAGATGCAGCGGCGGCTTTGGCACTCAAAGCACCTGTCGCTGACCCTGTATTTACAGGCGTCACTGCCTCCCCGGCCTTCGAAGACGCAGTGGTCACAATGTCAGGGACTACACCAACCGTTGATCTCGCTCTTGGCGGTGAATACCGTCTTACAACTACAGGCAACACCACAATGTCTGTCGCTAACCCTCCGGCAGAGGGATACACTACAACCAAGACTATTAAGATTACGCAAGGCGGTACAGCTTACACTATCGCCTTCTGGGCAGGCATCACAACGGTTAACGGCGCAGTTCCTGCTGCACCCGCTGCGAACGAAACCATGGAGTACACTCTCAGAGCTAGCACTGTCTCCGCTGCCACAACCTATGTTCTGACAGAAACAGGGGTATTGGTATGATGCACCGTAGAAGTCTCCTGAAGTCTTCCGCAGCAGGGATTGACATTGACACCGCTGATGTGTTTTCGGCACTCGTTTATGGGGGGAGAGGCACCACGCATTCGTATATAAACGAGATTGATCTTGCGGGCGAAGGCGGTTTGGTATGGATCAAAGGCAGAACCATAACATACTTTAACCAGTTGTTTGATACAAACCGAGGTGCGACACAAGAGCTTGCGACAAACTCAACAGGAGCACAAGTCGCGGATTTAGACACACTCACCGCGTTTAATTCCGATGGGTTTACGTTGGACACAGATAGTTTCGTAAACAACGATCAACAAACCTTCGTCGCATGGACCTTCCGCAAGTCGCCTCGCTTCTTCGACGTGGTGACATACACAGGGGACGGGGTAGCAGGTCGTGATATTGCACACAGCCTTGGCGTTGCACCGGGAATGATTTTAATTAAGTCAACATCTGCGGTTAACTCTTGGGCGGTATACCACAAAGAGCGAGGTGCGACTGAGTATGGGTATCTCGATCTAACCAATACTTTCAGTACGTCAAACGCAAGTCTGTTCTGGAACAGCACTTCACCTGATGCAGCAGTATTCACAGTAGGCTCCTCAAATGTAGTTAACCAATCCGGCGTAACTTACGTCGCCTATATATTTGCCCACGACGATACTGATAATGGCGTAATTCAATGCGGCAGCTACACCGGAAGCGGCAGCACCAGTGGTCCTACAATTACACTGGGATGGGAGCCGCAGTATCTAATGATTAAGCGAACTGACAGCACAGGGGGTTGGTACATTCTCGACAGCGCCCGAGGTCTTCGTACTTGGTATAACGCACCGGACGGTGATAATCCGCTGTTAGCTAACAGTAACGTAGCGGAAACCACAGGTACGAATCTTATGTTTCCTTTAGCTACAGGCTTTAAACTTTTTTCAACAGCGATAGAGTTAAACGCCAACGGTGGCGAATACGTTTACATGGCCATCCGAAAAAATGTCCGAAAATTTCCTTGGGATTTGAGATACCTTACAGAAAAAGACACTCTTGCTGTCCCCGCATACATCCGCACCGCGATGGCCTTTAAGCCTGATGGTACAAGGTTTTATGTAGTCGGTCGGGATAGCGACATATTACAGTATGACCTGTCTACTCCATGGGACATCACTTCTGCGACCCATACTGGAACTTTCACGCTCACTCTGAGTGATTGGGTTTTGGATATAAAAATCAATCCGGCAGGTACTACGATTATGCTTGTCAGCAATGCAACTCCAAAAAGATTGATCGAACTTACACTTAGTACACCATGGCTGATCACTTCGGCCTCTGAGACAACTACATTCACCCCAGCGACTAATGACGGGTCCGTGCAGGCAATAGCGTTCAACGACGACGGCACTAAACTGTATACCAGCTCAACTTACGGGTCGCCTGACGTTGTTGTTCAATACGGTCTGAATTTCTCGTTTCCGTATAAGCTTTCTGGCATTAGCGTTCAAAATAGATTTACCACTGATCGAAATGGCATGACCTCGATGCACATATCTGACGATGGGCGAACCCTATATCTTGCGAATGGAAGTGACGCTGTCATATGTCAGTATTGGCTCAAAATCGCATGGGACACCAGTAGTTCTATTCTGCTGGCTGTCCATGAATATGGAGGCACGGCGGGATCGCCGGGCAGCCGATTCGCATTTAAGCCCGACGGAACAGAGTTGTACAGAGTCAATAGTTCGTCAATCACCTCTCAAACAATCGGATAAAAGGAGGATACTCTAATGTATCAGCTCACCGCAGAACCCTACACCTACCCTGTCTCCCGTCGAGAGGCTGAAGCCCAACTTTTTAAGGTTCTAGGGCGCATCAAACAGTTTGAAAAACCTACCGAAGTAGAGCTAGCTCAGATTGATCTGGTGATGCCTGTTACAGCAGATGCACCGATAGCGCCAGAAGGCCAAAGAGTAATGCAAGACGCAGCGCCTACTTTGGTTGACGGAGTATGGACTATAGGCTGGTCTCTCATTTCTATTCCTGAACCTGAACTCGGTCAAGTCAACCTAGAGCGCGAACGACGTTTGGCGGTGGGTTCAGCGTTTACCGTGGACGGCGTTACAGACCCCATTCCATTGCAAGGCAGACCCTTTGACCAGACAGTTTATCTCGCACTTCTTACCCGTGCTGGTGGACTTAAATCAGCGGGTGTGACAACTCCTGCACTGACCCTGCGGGATGCGGCAGACACAATCCATGAACTGACACCGGACCAGATGATTAGCTTGATTTCACAGTCAATGCTCTGGTTTGAAAGTGTCATGGCAACAAGCTGGGCTATGAAAGACGGCGCGGCACCGTTCGAGACAGGTATTCCTGCCGACTACACAGACGATGCCTACTGGCCGTAAGGAGAATAACGTGAAAGACCAGCCTCGTAATCCCAACGAAGTTCACTTCATCTTCTATAAGGCAAAGGGAAGCTTCACCGATAAAGTCATCAAGCTCGCTTCGGGCAGATGGCGTAAAGGCAAGTTCGTCTTCGCCACCTACAGTCATGTCGAATACGTGATCAACAAGGTGTCGGAGGACACCTATGTTTGCATCAGCGCCTCAAAAAGAGACGGGAATAAGATCAGATCAAAGCGCATTCATATCAAAGAGGGGCACTGGGATCACGTAGTGTTGACCGGCGACCATCAGAAAGCCACGCTTTACGCCTTGAGCCAGGCGGGCAGACCCTACAGCACTCTGGGCGCTGTCTTGTCCATCACGCCTTGGAAGAAGCTGTTCTGGAAAGAGCTGTTCTGCTCTCATTTTATGGGCATTATCGCGAACAAAGCTGGTCTACATGTTCCCGATCCTCATACTTTGACGCCCGATGAGCTTGCGAGATGCATCAAGGCAAACAACAAAGGCGTAATCCTGAAGAAAGACGCTGCCTGATTCAACTTATGGTTACGGTTGTTAAAACAGCCTTTCTCCTGTATAATAAATCAGCACTGACTTACAGGATTCCATCATGTCGTACAAACCAGATAGCGCAGTGACGTATATCGTCATCCATTACAGCGCCACGCCAATCGAGCGTAACTTTACTGCTGCCGACATCGACAGAATGCACCGTGATCGTGGGTTCAAGGAGATCGGCTATCACTATTTCATTCGTAAAGATGGAACGGTAGAAACTGGCCGTGATCTGTCTCAGCCTGGTCGCTTCGAAGTTGGCGCTCACTCAAAAGGCGAGAACAGTTCCAGCATTGGCGTCTGCTACGAAGGTGGCGTGAGAGCAAACGCACCAACCATCGGTTTCGATAGCCGCACCAAGCAGCAACATGTCGCAATGGAAGCTCTCGTTATTTCTTTGATGGAGCGGTTTCCTCGCGCCATCGTTAAAGGCCACAGGGACATGCCTGGTGCAGCCACGCAATGTCCTGGCTTTGATGCCGAAGAGTGGTGGGGTCAACGCTCAACCAAACGCGCTTCATTCGCTTTCATCCCTGAAGCGGCCGAAAACGTGATCACGGACGCAGACAAGCCCATGACAGCCTCCACAACCAACTGGGCTGTTGTAACGGGGCTAGGAGCAAGCATCTGGCAAGCATGGCAGTCAGCTGACGTAATGGTTCAAGTTGCGTCTCTAGGGGTCATTGCAGTGCTTCTCTACGTCTTTGCGGAGCGTCTGCGCAAAGCAAAGATCGGTAAACTCGCAAAAGAGGCATTGGGTCTGTGATTGGCCTGATCCCTGTTCGTGTCTGGATCATTGGCGGTCTTGTTGCTGCCTTGATCTCAGCAGGCGGGGCTTGGACGATCTGGAACAGATCGGATGCTGTCAACAAGGCCAAAGAGGCCAGTAAAATTCAAGAGCTTGAGGCTCGTATCGCAGCCAAGGAGCGGTCAAATGAAATGCAAAGCCAAATTAAGGCTCTTAGTGACTGCGAGCTTGAGCGTGATGCTCTTATCCGCTTGTCTAAAGATGTCAGTATTGCAGGGGCCGTCTTTCAAAGATGTATCGAAAGAGCCTCCAAAGACAAACCAGAAGACAATCGCCTATCTGGTCCGCAATGAGCGCGAATTCCTAGAGTGGGTCATCTACCAGGCTCAAGCTTGTGACGAATACGGATGTTTATAATGGCAGATGAAAGCAACGTAGAGTTCACGCACAAAGAGCGTGAAATGCTGCGTGAAATCCATGAGGCTTTGTTTAAGCCTATCTTGCCCAGCAACAAGCCGTTCATTGAGCGCATGTCCAGTGTTGTTCAAACCTATGAGCGAGGTTCGTTTATAGCCAGAGCTGTGCTGTGGCTGGTCCCCACACTCATCGCCTTTGTTGCGGTATGGGATCTGGTGATTGCTAAGCTGAAGGCGGTTTTGATATGAAAAGCTTCAAAAAAAGAGATAAATTTGGTATCTTGTGGGCTGCTCTTGTAGCCATGTATCTTGTTCTTGAGACCTTTGCAGGCAGAGTGGAAGGATACTTCTTCCCAGTGACGCGAGATACGATCCTAATCTCATCCACAGAAAGCCCTCCACCTCCTTTCAGAAACATCTGGATAGCTGAGTCGTACAAGATCAGAGGAAAGTGTGACTACAAAGGCATTGAATGGTCCTTGGGCAGTATCAATGGTCGAAACACACCTGTCACGGCCTTCTTTGAAGACAAGCCAGCTGTGAACGGCAAAGGCGCTCTTGAGTGGACTTCTCTGATCATCTACCTAAGCCCGGAAGAGACGCGAGAGAACAGCTTTTCCTATGTGTATCATCAGTGCCCGTGGCGTCCATGGGTTACTCGAACGGTGTTCTACAACTCCGCTGAGTTCCAACCCACCTCTGATCCAGGAAATTAAGTCATGACTGAGTTCTTTTTCTTTTCAGTAATGGTTCTTTTGGCTGCATTTTATCTTCTCTTGATCTGATCGAGAGCAAAACCCTTGGAGTATTCAATGGGAAAACGACTAAAGAAAACCAACCGCTTTATCGAAATCTACAACGACATTGTAAACTACCCAACAATGAACGAAGTAGCGGCAGAGGCGGGGCTTTCAGTCAGTCGCGCCAGCTCCCTAGTTTCTGAGATTAGAAATCGCAACAAGGCAAAAGAAGAAGGCTTGAACAAGATCGGAAGTCGATCAGCTTCAGGCAAGGACCAGATCAAATCCGACATGCAAGACATCTTGCTTGAAGGCCAAATGATTGACAATCTTGGACGCCGCGTTCCGAAGTCTGACGAGGTACGCAGTTACCAAGAAGACTGGACCAAAGAAGCCTGCATTGAACACATCAGAGCCATCGTAGAGCGTCTGTCACGAGAGCAAGGTCATCAAGTTCATATCACCCGCAACCTGTTTCGCAATGAAAGCTCCATCAGTGACAGCACCTGGAACAGGTTCTTTGGATCTTTCTCAGAGTTTCGCCGCCAAGCGGATCTCGAACTCAGTCGCCATGCCCATCAGATTGAAAGATCGATAGGCAAGCACGCATCCAAAGACGAGATGCAGCGCGTTACAGACCTCAAGAGATCATACACCGGCAAGTAGGAACGTCCTGACAATGGCAAGCGCTTCAAGACCATCCTCATCGGAACTGATTTTCACGGCACCAAATGCGATCCTTTTGTCAGGCGCATGTTTGAAGAAGCCAACAGACGCATCAAGCCCGACGTAGTGAATATGAATGGGGACTTTTTCGACCTTGCCGACTTCAGCAAATACTCCTCAGACCCGCGAGAGTTCGATGTCATGGGCGAGATAGAGTGGAACCATGATCTGCTCAACACAATCCGAGAAGATAACCCAGACGCTCAAATTGACTTCATCGAAGGCAATCATGAGTATCGCTTGTTCCGTCATCTCAGCGAGCAAACGCCGGCACTGAAGGTGCTGCTGTGCGATCTGCATGGCATGGATGTGCCCAAGCTTCTCGGGCTGGATAGATTTGAAGTGAACTTTACCGGTCAAGCATCTCTCAAAGCCTTCACGGAAGCGGATGTGAAGAAAGAGCTTTCACGGAACTTCAAGATCTACTGGGACTGCCTGCTTAGCTGTCACTATCCAGAGCGCCGTAAGCTTCGCATCCCTGGCTGGGGTGGGCACCATCACAAGCACGAAGTATGGCCGTTCTTTAACCCGTTCTTTGGCGCATGTGAGTTTCATCAGATGGGTGGCGGTCAACGCCGTCGTGCAGACTTCATGGACGGTGAAATCTGGCAGAATGGTATCATGATCGCTCACTGCGACACCCAGACCCGTCACTCCGTGTTTGAGTACATTCCGGTGCAAGACCACTGTGTTCTGGGAGGGACTTACTATTTCCGCGAAGATGATGAACAGATTTTCGCAGATTAAAAGGACGTGAAGCTTCGTAAAGCTAAGGACATTTGACCTTCGTGTAATATCATATGTCTTTGCTTTACTTAGTAACCACTGACTTATACAATTAGAAGAACTAAGTAATATAAGGAGTGCGGCGAAGAACCTTACGCGGAAGGACAATTTCAACCAACATTCGGAGTACAACGTGTCTCAGAAGAAAACACGGCGCACGAAGCCAAAAGAACAATCAATCACAGGGCTGAGCTGCCAGACAGACCTTTTTGCACAACCAACCGCCCCCATGAGAGCCAAAAGTGCGTTGAAACCTAAGACAGACCGCCAAAGAGAGTATATTTCTTCACTCAATCATAACAAGATCACGTTTGCTGTCGGACCGGCCGGCACAGGAAAGACATATGTTGCGGCACGAGTAGCGGCCGACATGTTCAAAAAGAAAACCATCGAGAAGATTTACCTGACACGTCCGGCTGTTGAGTCGGGAAGACCCATTGGGTTTCTGAAAGGTACGATGGAAGAGAAGATGGCCCCTTACATCGCCGCGTATGGCAGAGGCTTCAACGACGGGCTAGGGCAGGGGCACTTCGAGTACCTGATGCGCTCCGGTCAGATCGAAATCGTACCTTTGAACTTCATGCAAGGCCGCAGCTTTGATGAGCCGTCCATGGTTCTGTTTGATGAGGCACAAAACTCAACCGTCGATGAAATGAAGATGTTTCTGACACGCCTGGGTGAAGGAGCCAGGTACTGCATCGATGGCGATCCAAAGCAATGTATGCTTGCGAAGAATGAGAAGTCAGGACTGATTGACGGCTTTGAAAAGATTCGTTATCTTGAGACAGTCGGGGCAGTCACATTCACCAGACAAGATATCGTAAGACACGGTCTCGTGCGGCTTATCTTGGATGCGTATGATCCCGAAAGCGCAGAAAACGTTGAAGGATCAAATGTCGTCACACTCCCAGATTTCATCACCACCTGAGAAAAGCCCTTCCAGCTTGATTGCGTCTCTTTATGACCGCACCACGCTGGAAGGGCTTATGTATCAGTATTGGCGCAAAGACACTGTCACGGCTGAGCGCAAGCGTATCAGACAGACATGGTTCGACTATCGTCATGCGCATCCAGTTGCGCGTTCTTTGATCTTTGTTGAAGAGTATAATAGAGCGCATCAGAGAGCGTATAAGCGCTTCTATGGGAAACCAGCAAGCTCCACTAGCGATCTCCCAAGAAACGCACACAGTCCCCTCTACAGACGCCCTGGACAGGCAATCACAGCTGTCTTAGGCCGTATGCATCTGGTCGATGAGCTTGGATGCCCATACGACACATTCTTTGACGCTGCTCTTTCATATTATATGCAAGAGCGCGGGTTTGAGACTTGGAAGGGTGACTCTGAATTTCTAGCCGATCTTCCGCTACCACCGCTTCAAATGTGCGCCGACGCCGTGACGTTGATTTCAAGCCAAAAGGCTTTCGAAAAGAAGAACGACATTCGCCTCAGACTGCCAGAGCATAAGCACTATCACACAGACAACTGGCACGGGACGAGCAATCAGAAGGCTTGTTCGAAGTGGTTGATTAAGCAGGTTCAAAACCGAAGAGACCGTAATCTCGCACTCAGTGTTCTTTGCTACGACAAGAAACTAATCCGCGAGGCAGAAGTTGTGCGCCAGCTTTCCGTCGACACGGTTAAAAAGATGCGCGATATCAGAAACAGCAATTTGTAAAGTCAGCAGTGACTTAGGGGAGACATTATGAGTTTTGAACGAAAAACACCAACGCTAAGCGTCAAGAAAGCTTGGACACATGAGCAATTTCTGTCGAGCTTGAGAGGCAAGCAGACGCGGATAACGGTAGGTACTGGCGAAACGGAAGTTACAAGGAAGGGAGAGATTGTCAGTTTCGACAAGTATACCATCTTGCTGCGCAACGAAACGAGCGATGGAATACTGATCTTCAAAAACTCAATCTCTGAAATTCAGGAAGTCACAGCATGAGCGCTCCGCGTTATGATTTTGATGACGAGTTTCAAACCAAGGTGGCAGCGCTTGCCATGCGTGACGCTCAGTTCAACATTCGAACCGAGGGACTGATCGAGCCTGGATATTTTCACAACGAAAGCCAGGCTCAGCTGGTCAATCTGTCTCAGAAACACTGGGAAAGATACAAGTCGGTTCCATCAGATGTTGTCTTTATTAAGCTGATCAAGAGCGCAATCGCCAAGAAGATCATTCGCGGTGATCAAAAGGACGATGTGATCGACACGTTCAAAGCGTTGCGAAAAGAGGATCTTTCTGACCGAGACTACGTCATCGATGAGGTTGCAAGTTTTGCCAAACATCAGGCCATCATGGCTGCTGTTGAGCGATCACTACCGGCGATGGAGACACATGACTTCGATCTGGTTGAAGAGTATATGTCTCAGGCATTCATGGTCGCAGCAAACGACGGTTCTATCGGCCATGACGTGACAGATGATGTAGAGGCTCGCTCTGAACGTCGGAAAGATATCGCATCAGGGGCTATCGTTCCATCAGTCACAACGGGCTACAAGGAGCTTGATGACGCTCTTGGTGGTGGTGCTAAGCGAAAAGAACTTCTGGTCATTCTAGGCCCAGCAAAAGCGGGCAAGAGTTTTGGTCTGATGAACTTGGCCGTGAATGCGCAGCTTGCTGGAAAGAACGTTCTGTACGTTTCGCTTGAGAACTCAGTTGAGGTCACGATGGACCGTGTTGACGCGTACCTATCTGAGACTGCAACCAAAGACATTCTTAAGCATATCATTGACGTAGAGGCCAAAGTCAAAGCGAGACTTGCAAAAGCGGGCTGCATGAAGGTTCACGAATATGCCACGGGTAGCTTTGCGCCTAAAGACCTGCGTCGATTGGTCGAAAACTACAAGGCAAAGGGTTTGATCTTTGACGAGGTGGTGATCGACTACTGGGACATCATGGCCCCAGACATGCACTATAAGGACGACCACATTCGCGAGAGTGCATCCGTAGGCATGGGTCTCAGGGCCCTGGCCAAAGATGAAAACGTAGCCGTCGTCACAGCCATTCAGTCAAACCGATTAGGCATGTCTGCGGCCCTGGCTAAAGCAGAACATGCAGCAGAGGACTTCAATAAAGTTCGTTTGGCTGATGCGATGTTCTCTATCAACGCAACAGAAGAAGAGCGCGAAATCGGCGAAGCTAGGCTGTATATGGCCGCAGTCAGAAACATGGCCGGCGGATACATCATCAATATTCAGCAAGACCTGTCGAAGGCAAACTTCATCACAAAGGTTCTCGGAAGGGGCAGTATCTAATGGAAGAAGACGTAGCAGAAGACACCACAGAAGAAGACTTCATCGAGGTTGAGGGCTTTCTGTACATTTCAGAAAAGGGCGGTGTCAGAGCCACCAAAAAGAGGTGCGATCTGAAAGCTGGGGAAATCAGAACAGCCGTGTCTTTCAAGGTTCCAAAGTCCTTGTTTGAGAAGGATGCAATCAAAGTTCAGGTTGTTATCCCTGAAGGCATTCAAACGCGTATCGACGCACAGGCTGATGCACATGAAGGAGGGTCATGGTAATGACCGTAGCGCTGATTTTCTATTGAATGGAGGGGTTGCAGCATTGCGACCCCTAAAGCGTTATGTCACAACTGACTTATCAAACAGAGGAGATAAGATCATCGATATAGTATTCGACATAGATGGCACTCTTGCAAACGCAAAGCACCGTCTTCATCATATCATTCCTGACCCGAATGCAATTTATGAACAGCCGTTCAGAAAAGACTGGGACAGGTTTCTGTCTAACGAACTTGTGGCAAAAGACGAGCCCATCGAACAGACATGGGCAATTATGAACTGTCTTCTGACATACGGCAATCAAGTAATATTCATCACTGGACGACCTGAAAAACAGCGCTCTGTCACTACAGACTGGCTTTTGGGTACGAACTGTCTGGTTCGACGTGATTTGCAAGAATGGGTTTCCAACCTTGGAGCGGATTTTAATCTATACATGCGCAAGAATGGCGACCGTCGTCTCAGTCACATTGTCAAAGGCGAACTGCTGGAGCAGGCACGACAGGACGGGTTCGATCCCAAGCTCGCTTTTGAGGATCGCATCGAAGACACGAAGATGTGGCGCGAAAAAGGTCTGATGTGCTGCCAAGTAGCGGAAGGAAACTACTGATGAAGCATGTGATCCTCGAAAGCCCTTATGCAGGCGCAATCCAAGAGAACCTCGACTATGCTCGTGCGGCCGTGCGTGACTCACTGTTCAGGGGAGAGGCACCGATTGCCTCTCATCTTTTGTACACGCAGCCAGGTGTTCTGAAGGACGAAATCCCCGAAGAGCGTCAGATGGGCATCGATGCAGGTCTGTCTTGGATGGAAATGTCACAAATGACAGTGGTCTATACTGATCTGGGTATCTCAAAAGGGATGCTGCATGGGATCATGATGGCAAGACGCGCTGGCAAAAAGGTGGAGTATCGAACGCTTCACTGGAACTTGAGAAAGGACGTAGCATGAGCCTTAAAGAGATACTCGAAAACTTCCTTTTGGAGGACGTACTTGAACAAGAGGGCGTAGAGTATCGCTTAGGCCACGGCTCTTCTGGCGAGCAGCTGAACATTAAGGAATGTCCTTTCTGTCATGGCAGCGAGTGGAAGGTCTACGCCAACCGCGACACGGGTTTAGGCAACTGCTTTCACGGGTCGTGCGGTCAGACGTTCAACATCTTCACTTTTACAGAAGCGCAAATCTCTGGATCTAAACGGGCGACGGCGCAATATCTGGAGCGCATGGCCACAGAAATGGGCTGGCGTCCAAAGCGTCGTGTCGAACTGGAGACAGAGGTAGAGAACAATGCAGAATGGTCACTGCCTGACAGTTTCGAGCTGCCCACAACTGACGGTAAAAACCTGAAGTATCTGAAAGACCGTCGTGTTAACGCAGAGACAGCCAAGTATTTCAAACTAAGGTACTGCGTAGACGGCTGGTACAACTACGAGAAAACAGACGGCACACCAGGCGGAATGCACTTTGGAGAAAGAGTGCTTATTCCTGTCTACGATCTGGACGGCACAATGGTCACGTTTCAGGGCAGAGACCTGTCAGGAACTGCGGATCGCAAGTATCTCTTCCCAAGCGGCCTACCTGGCACGGGCAGGTTTTTGTTCAATGGTCAGAATGCGGCCGGCAAAAGCTCCATCATTATGTGCGAAGGTGCATTCGATGTCATCAGGACTTGGGTCAATATCAAAGGCACCAGGCATGAAGAAAAGGGAGTGATTGGCTCCTTTGGTATTCATCTATCTAGCGGTGCAGATGGCAATGATCAGAAGAACAAGTTTCTGCGCCTCAAAAGACAAGGTCTCAAGGAAGTGATCGTGTTCTGGGACGGCGAGGATGCTGCGTTCAAAAAGTCTCTCAAGGCAGCAGACAAGATCAAGAAGATGGGCTTCACGGTCAAAGTGGCCAGACCTCCCAAAGATAAAGACCCTGGCGACCTTACCGTTGCAGAAACTGTTGAGGCTTTAGATGAAGCCGTTGCGCTCACTTCGATGTCCATGCTGAGCATGAGTATTGGGTGAACAAAGCGTTTGCTTTGCCAATATATGTAAGTCATAACTTACTATAGACACAGAAAGCGAGACAGACATGACCAGAAGAATTAAAATTGCTCATTTGACACATGTACTGGGCACAAAAGACTATCATCTGATCGTAGGTATCGATGACGACGACCCAGGACAGGGTTTCAAACTTGCACGATGGGGTAAGGTTGGCACAAAAGGACAGTCGCAAAAACTCACTGGCGCAAGTTCCGGTTCAGTGTCCATGTACAGCAAGGAACTGAACAAGCGTCATAAGCGCGACTACAAAACCTCCAGTGATGAAACAATCTTCACTGGAGTTTTGTCTAAAATTGTAGCGACCGGCCTAAGCGACAGCTTGAAGTCTGAACTCCTTAACTGGGTTCAAAAAGATCACGGCTCAGCTTCAATGGAAGAAGTTATCGCTTTCTCAGAATTGCCAGACATTGAGCGTAGCGAAGAGTGGGGCAGCTGGTAATTCTTTCATCTGTATAATAAGTCAGTGTTGACGGGGAAATCATGACCAATCATTACAAATTCTTCTGTCCTGTTACAGAGACAGACACAGAAATATCTCACTGCC
>Ga0196889_1000350_pt1 | contig 14196 bp, 1 predicted proteins | sample VirMetDEL_Nov_12_FD_166415 | JGI IMG/M metagenome (GOLD analysis project Ga0196889, IMG submission 166415) | Aqueous microbial communities from the Delaware River and Bay under freshwater to marine salinity gradient to study organic matter... | ecosystem: Environmental > Aquatic > Marine >...
GTAGTACTGCGACTATCATTGGTAATCATAATAGAACGATACATCTTGGAAGCCTTTATGGTGTAGATGGAACAGCTTCTGCTAATTCTAATTGTTTAACTATATTAGCTGGAGGCAACGTTGGTATCGGAACAAATGCTCCCAAAGCCAAACTTCAAGTAGAAGAGTATGGCGTTGATACTACTGTAACCTCTACCGCAGCCATTACTCAAGTCGCTATTCACACATTCCCAATTGCAGACTTTAGAAGCGCAAAGTGTACAATTCAAGTAACAAATACAACAGATTCAACTTATCATATTACAGAAATGCTTATGATACATAATGGCACTACAGTAAGTATTACAGAATATGGTACTGTATATACTGGATCCACCGCAGAAGCTACATTTGATGCTGATATATCTAGTACTAATTTAAGATTATTAGCAACACCAGCAACAACTGATGGTATGACGTTTAAAGTCGTCTGTCATAGTATCACAGTGTAAAACCTATATGTATAAATAGAATTATACAAATTCAATAGCTAAACGGTGGAGAGTGAAACCAAATGGCAGATAACAATAATTTTAGAATAAAGAACGGACTTGAGGTTGGTGACGTAACAGTTATAGATTCAAGTCGTAATTTTACAGCAGCACAGAGTATAAAAGTAAACGATATTGCTCCGTCAAACTCGATTCCTGCAATCAATGACGTTGAACTTAGTGGCTATGGTCTAATAGGCAATCGTACTAATATCTATATTACCAATGCAAATTCTACCGGTAGTGGTAGGATAATACTTGGAATCGGTAACTCCCATAACACCAACCCAAAACTAACTGTTACTGCTTCGGGCATTATAGTTGCCGGAACTATATCAAGCTCAACGATTAGCGCTGATAACTTCGTAACCACCGGTCAGTTAAGAGGTCCTGCTACGTTCGTTATTGATCCAGCTGCTCACGGTGACGATACTGGTACTGTAGTAATTGCTGGTAATTTGCAGATTGACGGTCTTACGACAACGATTAACTCTACAACTCTCACTGTTGATGATAAGAACATCGTTCTTGCGTCAGGTTCTATTAATGCTGCGGCAGCCAATACCGCTGGTATTACAGTTGATGGCGCGAATGCTAAACTTACATACAATAGTACCGATGATTCTTGGGATATTAATAAAAGAACTAAAATTCAAGGGCCTTCACTTGGGGGTACTTTAGGAAATACAGCTACTCTTTTATCTGTAGATGGTGGAAGAGGTCACATAGATTTTAAAGAAGTCAGAACAGCAAATCAAACAGACTGGAATAGTAGTACATATAAATTACAACATAGAATAGATACGACTGAAATGGGAAGTATAGATTTTGTCGTTGATGCTTCTTATGGTAGACATATAGATATAGTCACACAAGGGTTTAATTCAAGATTTACAGCAAATGGAAGATTGGGTATCGGCACAATTTCTCCAGAAAGAGCACTGCATGTTGTAGGTGGAATCCATCTCCCTAACAATAATATTATATCATGGGATCAGGCCGATGGAACTTTGCGCAATGCAATATATGTTGATTCCGGCGATGATATGATAATCGGAGATACAAACTTTGATGATATTTACTTTTCAACCGGTCAAAAAACTAAAACAGTAGTTATTAAACAAACAACAGGCAACGTGGGTATTGGTACTGCTTCGCCTACACAGAAGCTACACGTTGATTCTGGTGAGGTTTTAGTCAAGTCTGCTTATGACGCAACAGGAACAACCAACTCAAAGATTTACTTCGCAAGTAGACTAAGTGGAAACTGGCGCAACAGCTACATAGGCAACACAGGCCATGCTTTAACCTTTGCTACAGGCGGTACAGGAACAACACATACTAACGCAACAGAACGCATGCGTATAGACGCAGCAGGTAACCTGTTGGTGGGGGCTACTTTAGAAAGCAATTGGGAAACTGTCGCAGGATTTAGGGCAAGACCTAGCGGCTCTACTACAATTACACGAGCCTCTGCTCCTGCTCTATACGTCAACAGGATTACCAACGATGGTGGTTTGATTGAATTCAGGCGTGGAACTGCTGTAGTAGGCAATATTGGTACATTCGGTGGCTATCAATATATTATTGGCGGTAACGCTGGGGGAACTCACGCAGGTCTACGGTTTATAAATAACGCAAGTATTCGACCATGTGGCTCTACTGGAAATGACCTTAATGCAACATTGGACTTGGGTACAAGCGCAGCTCAGTTCAAAGACCTCTACCTATCAGGCACAGCTAATGTTAGTACTCAGGTTCGTCTAAAAAAGCAAGGAACGGCAGATGTAAATAACCAAGAATATGATTCTGCATCTTTAGTTTTTGAGGCAAGTGCATGGGACACTAATGGTAGTGTTGCCAAAGATGTTAATTGGACAGTGATAAATGAAACAACTGCAAGCATTTATCCGGATTCTGATTTAAAATTTTATGAACCAGATAATGGTTTAGTTTTTGAATTGCATGGTAGAGGTACTTCAGGTCATGTAGATCCTAAAGCTGGAACGTTTTATGGAAATGTCGAGATTAATGCGGGGAGTGGAACTAATGCTGGAGCTGGCGTATTAACAGCTAATGGCATTCAGCTTGACAGCAACGATCAATATATATTAGCAGGCGCTGGCGCTGGTTTAAAAATAGGGCATGATGCTTCTAGTTCAATTATAAGAAGCCAAGTAGGGCCAATGTATATAGACGGCAATGGCATTACTTTTAGAGGTTACAGCCCCTACACGAAGCACCTGGATATAGCTACGAACGGAGACATCAGCTTTTACGAAGACACAGGCACAACGGCTAAGTTGTTCTGGGATGCGTCTGCGGAGTCTTTGGGTATTGGTACTACGCCTAGTTATGCTTTGGATGTATCAAAGGGCAGTAGTGGCGTTGTCGCACGTTTTACTGGAGGCGGTGCTGCTTCTTACATCTATGCTGATAGCACAACTGTTTATTACGGTGCGGCTGCGGGAGTTCCTAATACGTTAGCGATTAACAACGCAAGCAATTTTATGAACTTTAATACCAATGGCGCAGAACGCATGCGCATAGACTCCAGCGGTAACGTGGGTATTGGTACTAGTTCGCCTAGTGAGCTTTTAACTGTCGCGGGTGATAGTCAATTTGCCACACCTACTGTTCTTATAACTGATACAGACGCTAGCGTTCAGTTAAATCAAGTTGTAGGTAAATTTGCAGTTTCCGTTACTGATGGCTCGGCACCCGGGACTGGTGTAAAAACATCTATACAAACTGTCGCTTTAAATAGTATTGGTGGTCATTATGGAATGACTTTCCACACGACTAATAATGATGGTAATGATACAGAACGTATGCGCATAGACGCCAGTGGTAACACCACTATCACAGCGGCTGGCAACCCTACGCTCACCGTGAAAGGTAATGCTGGAGCTTATAGTTCTTTCTTAGTCTTACAAGCTGCTGCTGGCGGCGGTTCTACTATTAATGCTACAGGAGCTACCAGCAGTTATTTAAATTTTCAAATTGATGGCTCTAATAAGATGACCATAGACAGCGCAGGCAATGTTGGTATTGGTACTAGTTCGCCTAACACCTTGATGGAGATAGCTTCAACTAGCCCTGTACTACGCATAACAAATACAACTAATTCTTCGTGGTCTGCTGGTGACGACATAGGCCGCCTCTCTTTTTACTCAAACGATGCAAGTGCGGTTGGGCCACATGAAACAGCTTTCATTCTGAATGAGTCAGATTTCGGGAGCGGTATAACGCAATTATCTGGTGCTTTGTCTTTTGGAACAGCAGCTTATAATGCCGCCGCCACAGAACGTATGCGCATAGACTCATCAGGCACAGTGCAATTTAAAGGAGGAACAACAGACAACGCTATACAGATTTGGGAAAACAATAGTGAAATAGCAAGGATTGGCGGTTCTAGCGGCAAACTTAATTTCCTTGTGGGCAGCATAACTGCGTCACGCATGACCATAGACAGCGCAGGCAATGTTGGTATTGGTACTAGTTCGCCTAATTTTATATTCCACGCCAAATCGACCTCTCCAAAGATAGCGGCTGGAAGCACTATTGCTATGGAAGCTACCAATGATACAGAGCTTGGAGGCTTTGTATTTAATACGCACTACAATCTGCAAGAAAGAACAGGGATGTATGCTGTTGGTAATTACTCTACTTCTGCATATCAACCGGATTTAACATTTAAAACAAATAGTACTCGAAGATTAACTATTCTTGGCAACGGCGACGTTGGCATCGGCACAACTAATCCTGTAGCCAAACTTCATATTCAAGGTAGTGGAAATTTCAATCATACCCCAGGCCAAAACACAACGTCTGACTTTGTTATTACAAGCTCTGAAATGACAGATAACAATGCTCATTCTATTATGCAACTTGTATCTGTTCGACAGTCCTTAAGTACAGGAAACGGCTCAACTGGCTATCTTGGTTTTAGTACTATGGACGACTCTAATGGTCAAGGCATAAGAGACGCTGGAAGAATTGCTATAGTTAATGAGGTTGGCACCAGTCGTAATTCACCAACAGCTTTATCTTTCTGGACAAATGCTGGTGGTACAGATACTACTGCAGCAACAGAAAAACTACGTATCACCTCATCAGGCAACGTGGGTATTGGTGAGTCAGACCCTCAGGTGAGCTTGCATTTATCAGGCGTAGATAGTCAATATATGCTTTTCCGCACTAAAGCAACTAGCGTTACTGCTGGCACTGTAACTGGCGGCTTGCTGTTTATGAATGGAGATCATAGTACACCCTCAGGTGATAGAGTATCGGCAGCTATTAAAGCAGTAGCATCAGATGCTTTTGGTCGTCAAAATCTAGTTTTTTCTACGTCACACATTAATTCAAAAACTGTTTATGCAGGAGCGGCTGAATACGTTGATGCGACTATTGAACGTATGCGCATAGACAGCGCAGGCAACGTGGGTATTGGTGTCACACCATCAGAGATATTACACATTGAATCAGCTACAACCAGCCCTGCGATACTCGTTAAAGCAGCTGCTCAAACAGGAAATACAACAACCACCGCAGAACTTATTTTAGCCAACGGCTCTTTAAGTAGTAATGATTCTGCACCAAAAGTAATTGCATATCGTACTGCCGATTACTCAACTGCGGCTCTTAGGTCATCAGGACTCAAGTTTCAAACTACTAATGCTAATGCGCCTGTAACGGCTATGACTCTTAATAACTCTGGCAACGTGGGTATTGGTACTAGTAGCCCCCCAGGTAAACTAACAATATCTAATAACGGTGCTGAAGGAATAGAGTTTTTCCCTGCAAATCTAAGTGGATTAAACACAACCCAGCATTACAACCGAAGCGGTTCGGCTTATGTCGTAAATAAAGTAATTGCTTCAGAACATAGATTTAATATTGGCACTTCTGAAAAAGTTAGGATTAATACTTCAGGTCAATTGCTAGTAGGTAAAATTGACAGTAGCACAAGTACTGCGGGAGTAGAGCTGCAATCAGGTACAGGCGCATTTTCAGCTGTTGTAGCTACGGCAACAGCTCAACCGTTATTGCTTAATAAAATATCTGCGGCAGGTAGCATTGCTGTATTTCGCAAAGATAACACAAATGCTGGTCAGATAAACGTACACGGCACTGCTACAGATAGCTACATATCTATGGGTAACAAGGCTGCTGGATTACAGTATGTTTCTTATCAACAGGCTCAATATATTAGACCTTTTAATGTATTATCAAACCTGCCTAATGATAACTCTTTGGATCTTGGTCAATCTAACGCAAGATTTGATGACGTTTACGCTACTAACGGAACTATTCAAACTTCTGATCGCAATGAAAAGCAGGATATTGAAGAACTATCTGATGCAGAAACTCGCGTAGCTGTAGCTTGTAAAGGTTTGTTACGCAAGTTCCGCTGGAAGGACTCAGTAGATGAGAAAGGCGATGAAGCTCGTACGCACTTTGGTATCATTGCTCAAGATCTACAAGACGCATTTAGTTCTGAAGGACTAGACGCAAGCGACTATGCAATGTTTATTAGCACTACTTGGACTGATGAAGAAACAGATGAAGAAATGACTAGACTTGGTGTTCGCTACAGCGAGTTGCTAGCATTTATAATAGCAGCACTTTAACTAACAGAAATAAAATTAATTAATTAATTTATATGCTTACTATTAGCTTATAAATAAAGATATAGTACAACAAATATATTTAATAATAGGAGACATAATGGCAAAGTCCAAAGGCCGGCTATTAGCAGAGCTACTTGGTAGTGATGGTAAGGTAAAAGATTCAAAAAGTGCGCTGACTATATCAGATGGTAAACTTTCCATCAATGATATTCCGACGTTACCTAATAGTAAACTTCAAAATAGCAGTATATCTATTGCAGGTCATAGTACGTCTTTGGGCGGAACTGTATCTCTAAATACTGGTGATATTAGCGAACATACTGATTATCAGTATTTTACTACTGCTAAATCAAGAGGTGCTATATCGGCAACTGGATCTTTATCATATAATTCTACTACTGGTGTTATGTCATTCTCAATGCCGGCACTGAACACTTCTAACGTAACTGAAGGTTCTAGATTATATTATACGAATTCTAGAGTAGATGCTCGTATTGTTGCTGCTGGTAGTTCCAAATGGAATACGGCCCACGGTTGGGGTGACCACGCTTCTGCTGGTTATCTAACAAGCAACACTACGTACTCTGCGGGAACGGGTGTAACTCTTACTGGCACTACCTTTAGCCTGACGGACACTAACGCTAAGTTAAACCTGTCTGGCGGTACGTTGACTGGCGCTTTAGAGATAACTGGAAATGGTGACCTGCTAAATCTTAGAGCGCCTGTTAATGGAAACATTGTGCGAATGACATTTAGCTCGAATGTCCCAGACACTCAAGTTGGTCATATTCAATATACACACGGGAACACGGCTTCTTACGGTTCTGGAGAGGCTTTTTACATAGGCGGCACTGAGTCTACAACAACAATATTAGCTGATGGTAAGCTAATGTTTAAAGAAGGTATCTACCTTAAGCCAGCAACAGGAACAGGTGCAGGCACTAGAAAAGACGCTAACTGGGACACAGCTTACGGATGGGGTAATCACGCGGGTGCGGGATATTTAACTAGCCACCAGTCTCTGTCTGGATACGCCACTGAGACATATGTCGGCAACCAGATCACAGCTCTTGTTGACTCTTCACCCGCCACAATGGATACTCTTAACGAGCTTGCTGCTGCTCTTGGCGACGACCCTAACTTTGCTACTACCGTTACGAACTCTATTGCCACCAAGCTGCCTTTGACTGGCGGTACGCTGACTGGTGCTTTAGCAGGAACTACGGCTACGTTTTCTAGCTTGGATGTTGATGGAATAATTGATAATACATACAACAATGGAAACGTATCTGCGCCTAACAACAGCGACCACACTGCTGGAACTCGTATTAAATTTTACGATAGCAGCACCGTTTCTTGGTACGCAATGGGCATTGAAGGAAGCACTCTTTGGTTCAATTCAGATCAAAATTACAAGTTTTACCGGCAATCGGCTCTAAAAGTAGACTTTGATAATGCAGGCGTAGTCAATGCTGTTGGCGGTTATAAAGTAAACGGCACCACAGTAATAGACTCAAGTCGCAACCTAAACGTATCTACAGGTGCTTCTTCTGGTAGATTTGCTGTCATGAGTTCATCGACTCACGGAACTTACGATTTCTATAACAATGGAACTACGTATCTTAACGGCTCGACTATTGTTGATGATGCTTTAAATTTGACTGGAGCAAATGCAAAATTACAAATTAACGGCAACACAGCATGGCATGCAGGCAATGATGGTTCAGGCTCTGGCTTAGATGCTGATTTGTTGGATGGGCAGCAGGGTTCTTACTACGCACCTAATTCTTCGCTAGGCAGTTACATGCCTATAAGGATGACTACCCCATATGCTGTGATACCTACTGGCGGATGGGCTACTTATAACTTAGGCAATGGAACCATGTTGCAGGCTAGTTCTACTGGGCTTCCATCTGGAGGAACACATGGTTACTGGCATGTTACTGGTAGACGAGACAGCGGCGGCGGCTATGTTGGTCTTTATTTTCAAGATTACAGCGCATCGGCTGGCATGTGGATTGGTAAAAGTTTAACTAGTGCTAATCCAACATGGGAGAGAGTATGGAGTGCTAGCATAGACGGCTCTGGCTCTGGTCTTGATGCTGATCTTCTCGACGGACAACATGGTTCTTATTATGCACCCGTTTCTAGTATACCAAGTGTAGGCAATGGTACTCTTACTGTAACTACTTCTGGTAGCGCATCTGGAGGCGGTACATTTACTGCAAATCAGTCTGGTAATACTACTATTAACATTAGTGCTGCTAATACAACATATAACTTTAATGGTTCTACATTTACATCTCGTAATTCTGGCAATGCAATTGCAATTGATAGTGTTACTACTAATATGGTTGGTTATGTTGATACCTCAACTGCAGCAGGTTTCTCAGATGGCGCTGGATTCTCGGCAGCATATAATAGTTCATGGGTTGGACAGTTATTTGTAGACTTTAGAACAGGTAAGTTATCTACGAGAGGCAAGAATAACGGAACGTGGCAAGCTCATAGATTCATGTGGGATAACCTTAACGATGGTTCTGGTTCAGGACTAGATGCTGATTTACTTGATGGTCAACATGGTTCTTACTATGCACCCGTTTCTAGTATACCAAGCGTAGGCAATGGTACTCTTACAGTCGTAACCGCTGGTAGCGCATCTGGGGGCGGTACATTTACAGCTAACCAATCTGGCAATACTACTATTACTGTCACTGGTGCAACGATACCCACTTCACTTCCAGCAAATGGTGGTAACGCTGATACAGTAGACAATCTACACGCTGCTTCATTCCTAAGAAGTGACGCTAATGATACTGCGACAGGAACTGTTACATTTAATGGTCATGTAAATTTACAAGGTAATGTTGCCTTTAGTAAACCTATAGAAAACTTTAATACATTCACTGCTAACAAAATACATAGCAGTACTGAAACTAATATGCTAGCTGGTAAAGGCTCAAAGCTTAGAGTTACAGTTGATGGAGTGGTAAGTACATCTATAGCTTCAGCATTAACTAATCTTAATTATGAAGATAGAGCTGTAAAAGGTTATCAGAACGATGCTGATAAAGTCATTAATATTGACTTAGTAACAAATGGTTTATACGGCAGCAACGGTATTACATACGCGGCTGGATTCGTAGTACTTAATTTTTACTCATCACCTTTTCCATCTGGATATTCTGCTAGAGTAAAAAACAAAGACAATGTTTGGACTACAATGACATTGTCCAAGGTTGGGACTACTCTTAAAGGCACAATCCCAATCAGTAACTATATTACTGATTTAGAATTTACTTTAAGTAGTGGTACTACTGGGCCATTTGTTACCGGTACTGAAGTGTGGGGTTTATCTGATATTGCCTACTATGGTACTAGAATGGCTCTATCTCAAGGACCTTTAGTAACCTCTATTGGTGGTTATATAGATGGTAATTTAACATTCGGTAAAACGTCAGGGTCTCCATTCTATGTAAATTCATCAACTGTTGTTACTAATCTTAACGCTGATAAATTAGATGGACAGCAGGGTTCTTACTACTACGCTGCAAGTAACCCTAACGGATACGCCACTGAGACATATGTCGGCAACCAGATCACAGCTCTTGTCGACTCTTCTCCAGCAACGCTAAATACTCTTAACGAGCTTGCTGCTGCTCTTGGCGACGACCCTAACTTTGCCACTACAATTACTAATAGTATTGGTACAAAGCTGCCTATAAGCGGTAAGGCTGCTGACTCTAACTTATTGGATGGCATTAACAGTACTTCATTCCTACGCTCTGATGCTAATGATACGTTTACAGGCAACATTACTACTGGCGCAAACAACCACATTACGTTCGGACCTAACGGAACTTGGAGTAGCTCTTTAAGAGTCGGTGGCAATGGCAGAACTGCTACCGGAACAGAGATGGCAAGCATTGCTACTACTGACGGCAACCTACATATGGATGCTGCCAATTCAGCCAATGGGATATACCTAAACTACTACGCGGGTACAAACGGTGTCCTCTTTGGTAACGGTGCTGGAGCTACTACTGCTCGTATGCAAAGTAATGGTCAGCTCTATAAGTCAGGCGGCACTACAAACCCGTATTGGAACTCTACGAACGATGGCTCAGGCTCCGGTTTAGATGCTGATCTACTCGATGGTCAGGGTGGTTCTTATTACTTAGCGTATGGAAACTTAACCGGCACTCCAACAATTCCAACTATCCCAAGCAATAATGTAATAGAAGGTGGAACCTCATATAGTGGTGAATACCCTATGGTGGCGAGAACTTCTGCAAACACAATTTATTCGCACAATGGTATTAAATTTAACGGGGCACAAGATAAATTAACAGTAGCAGGTTCTGTAGTTATTAATGGCAGTACTTCATGGCACGCAGGCAACGACGGTTCAGGCTCCGGTCTTGATGCTGATACTCTGGATGGGTTGCAACCTTCGGCATTGTCTGTAGCTTATGCGGGTAACGCGGGCTACGCGGGATATATACCCCCAGTGTATGCTGGCGGGGTACAAAACAATCCTCAAACGTACTTTAGCAACACTGTTGGTTTAAAGGTTGCAATGACGGGCTACCCAAATGTGTGGTCAGATACCCTATGGATCAACGGGTACTCTGGTGCTGACGTTGTAAACATGTGTGCGTTACACACTATAAGAAACGGTCAGCCTAGAATGTGGATTAGCTCCCAGTCTAATAGGGGTACTAGTTACGGCACAGCTTATGAGTTTTGGTCGTCATATAACGACGGCTCAGGCTCCGGTCTTGATGCTGATTTACTTGATGGGCAACATGGTTCTTATTACTATAGTGCGGGCAACCCACCTCCGGCCAGTGGCGATATTACTAGCGTAACTGCAGGCACTGGTCTTATTGGCGGTGGTACTTCTGGCGCTGTAACCCTAAATGTTATTGGTGGCTCAGGCATCACTGCTAACGCTAACGACATTGCTGTTGATTCTAGTGTAATTAGAACTACAGGTAATCAGTCAATGTCTGGGACTAAAACGTTCACAGGTCAGGTAAATGTAGACTACGGTTCACCGAAGTTCATAGTTGGAAGCACCTCTAACTTAGATCTCTCTGACTCGAATAGACCAAACATTACACTAAATGGTGGCATGTATCCACACATGACGATAGATGCCCGCGTAGATGGAAGCGGTAATGCCTCCACAAATACTAACCATGGGCCAGTCTTTAGTTTTGTATCTCGTTTAGGTGCATCAGGGTACCGTAGATGGGCAATGGGTACTGCTTCATATGATGCAGGTGCTTTAAGTTGGGGGTATTCCGATAACAACGCCAATCCACATCACGGTATGGGTGGTAACGCTGGTTATACTACTACTGGTTCCAAGATGTGGTTGGCTACAAGTGGATCACTTAGTACAACATCCCAAGGGGTTTTATGGGGTGCGTCTAACGACGGCTCAGGCTCTGGTTTAGACGCTGATTTGTTAGATGGCGTACAAGGTTCTTCATTCCTACGCTCTGATGTAGTTGATACTCTATGCACTTCTAAAACCAATGGCACTTTAATGTCCCGTAATGGCTTTAGCGATTTCATAGGCTACAACGCGAGTTATGGTTCATACATAGGTGGCGGTGCGAATAATGCAGGTAACTACTTATACTCCGGAGGCTATCTAAATAAAGGCGGGGTGCATACATTATGGCATTCTGGCAATGACGGCTCTGGTTCAGGACTAGATGCTGATCTATTAGATGGACAGCATGGTTCTTACTATGCACCTGCTAGTCACAACCATAGTGGTGTTTATAACAACTACACACACCCAGCATACACCGCGCGATCACTGAATACTTCCGGCGCTCAAGTATTAGATATTCTCACTACAGATGCTATTGGTTCTGTTACTAACGCTACCACCAGAACAATGACGCTGGCTAACTTAGGGTATACAGGTGCCACTAACGCCAACTATATTACTAACAACAATCAGTTAACCAATGGTGCTGGGTATATTACAGCTTCTGGTAGCGCTGGATCAGTAAGTGGTATTACATCTAATAGAATTGTTTATGGCGGTAGTGCTAGAAAGTCAACTCAGGTTAATACGTTTGCTGGTGTCAACGAAGTTAGTGGATTCTACTATGGCAGTAATACCGCTGGCGCGCCGAGTACTGACTGGATTAATTATTTGCATATAGCAGGAAACAATTGGTCTAGTAGTAATAACTATTCTTTCCAGATAACACATCCTTTTCATAGTGATAACCTTTGGGTTAGTAGAACTACTAATGGTAGCCAGTCAACTGCTAGGAAAATATGGGATTCTGCTTCTGACGGCTCTGGCTCTGGCTTAGATGCTGATTTGTTAGATGGACAAAATGGTTCTTACTATGCTACTAATTCCTCGTTAGGCAATTACCTACCCTTAGCTGGCGGAAGAATGACGGGTATGTTTAACTTAGATGACCAGAAGATACAGTTTGGATCTAGTAGTAATAGTGGCACTACCTTTGCTGCAAACCACTACTCAATAGGCGTTGATATTGCAAACGGTGGTTGGTCTGGCACTAACTATTCGGATTTAATTATCGGATATCACACTGGAGTACGCATTGGCGGTGGTTATTCTGGGGTTAGGTTCTATAACAACTCACCCACTACCGATACAAATAACACTGGAAATGGTAATGGTGGGGAAGCTCTGCTGATGACTATCGGAGGGGGCGGGTCTAGCACAAGCGGCACTAATGTCACGGTTAACAATTCTCTTATTGTAGGTGGCGTTATTGATGCAAACGGTGGTCATGGCGGAATCAATATAACAAACTCGTCAATACTTTCTTCCCCCACTTCTACATGGACAGGTGATCCTGGCGGAGCTGGTAAAATACAATACCACTCTAATAGATGGTATATTGTATCAGACTCATCCTCGAATAGGATCGTACAGTTCCGCAGAAACGGCAGTGATATGTCTCACATTGACAACAACGGCGCTTTGATAGGTGGCGGAAATTGGTACAGCGGCAACGACGGCTCAGGCTCCGGTCTTGATGCTGATTTACTTGATGGGCAACATGGTTCTTACTACTACAGTTCAGCTAACCCACCGCCAACTTATTCAAAGTATCTAAGAAGCGACGCAGATGATTCGTTTACAGGTAATAATTTATTATTCCCGTCTCTATCGTTAAATATTGCAAATAACAATGGAGCAGGGTCGGGTAACACTTATTTTAGGGGCAGCGACACACACTTTGTATTTGGCTTAACCAGCGGCAATACCCTCTATATGAACTATGGTAACTCTGCAGGAGCTTTTAGAACAGAAGGCACAATTACTCACAATAGTCTTCTAGTAGGCACAAAGCCATGGGGCAATTCAAACGACGGCTCCGGTTCAGGTCTAGATGCTGATACTGTCGATGGTATTCAGGGGGCTTCATTCTTACGCTCTGATGCCGTTGATACCATCGGAGCTAGGTTAACGATGGGGCTGCAGCACGCTCTCGTACCAGCGGATTATGGGATAGGTGTTACTGGTCTCTATTCTTCAACTCGTTATCAACACGTTTGGTCAATGGGTTCGGCTTATGGCACTAATTCAAGTGGTACGTCATACGGAAATATGTATGGTCTTACTTACACCCACACAAACGTAGGTACTGGAACAAATCAAGCTATATCAGGTTTATCCCACCAACTTCAACATAGAACCAACGGAGTGCTTACAGCCGCAATTGGTAGTGGCATATGGACGTCTGGAAACGTTACAGCTTACTCCGACATTGCAGTTAAAACTAATCTTGTAAAAATACCGAACGCCCTTGAAAAGGTTTGCTCTATTAATGGTTATACCTATGAGAGAACGGATTACGTAAAAGATTTAGAAGATCCTGAAGCTCCAGATGTGTTAAGACAAGCTGGTGTAGTTGCTCAGGAAGTTGAAAAGATATTACCTGAAGTAGTTAGTGGTAAAGATGGTAATAAAGCAGTTGCTTATGGTAATATGGTTGCACTTATGATTGAAGCAATTAAAG
>Ga0196889_1000352_pt1 | contig 14120 bp, 16 predicted proteins | sample VirMetDEL_Nov_12_FD_166415 | JGI IMG/M metagenome (GOLD analysis project Ga0196889, IMG submission 166415) | Aqueous microbial communities from the Delaware River and Bay under freshwater to marine salinity gradient to study organic matter... | ecosystem: Environmental > Aquatic > Marine >...
AAATTCATAATTTATCATTATGAATGTTGTGGTTGTAATAACTGAATTATGAAGAACAAATAGCGAACATGGGGGGTTTTAAAAGTGGTATACCCACTTTTTGCGTTACCTTCTAAAATAATATTGATACAAGGCATAAACAAATGGATGATACTTTTCTAAAAACAATAATCTTCATTATGAAAGATAAGAAAACCAAGAAACCAATTGTGATTACACACTTTCAAGGTTTTGAGGATGAGGCAGAAGCTAACGACTTTTCAGAGTTTCTTAGAACACAATTCATTTTGCCAAGCGATTATCCTGATTCAAATGAAACAATACATTAAGGGGGGTTTTGTTTTAAAATGAAACAAATTGTCATTCCTTATTCGCCAAGACAAATCCAAAATTTTTTGCATGAAAAATGCGATAAGAACCGCTTCAATGTAGTGATTGTTCATCGTAGAGGGGGTAAGACTGTCTTTGCTATCAACCATCTCATTAGAGCTGCTCTGACAAGCACTAAACCCTATCCTAGATATGCTTTCATCTCTCCATATCGTTTGCAGGGAAAATCTACTGCATGGGATTACATGAAACAATTTTCTGCCACAATTCCAGGAGTTAAGTTTAATGAGTCAGAATTAAGGGTGGACTTTTCTATAAACAATTCAAGAATACAAATCTTAGGTGGTGAGAATAGTGCAGCTATTAGAGGTCAATACTTTGATGGTATAGTTTGCGATGAAACACAAAACCTTTCGCCAGACCTTTTTGATACCATTTTAAGACCATGTCTATCGGACAGAAAAGGCTTCGCAATCTTCATAGGCACTCCGATGGGAAGAAACTGGTTCTACGAATTACATGAGAAAGCTAAAACAAATAAAGATTGGTTTACTAAAGTATTTAAAGCTAGTGAAACAAAGATCATAGCTCAAGAAGAATTAGATGCTGCTAAACAAACAATGTCGCCTGAGAGTTACGAACAAGAATTTGAATGCTCATTTCAAGCTGGAATAAGTGGTTCTTATTTTGGATCTATAATTGAGGAGCTAGAGGAGTCTGGCAATGTTAAGAACTTTGATATAGACGATAGTTTAGATGTTGAAACCTGGTGGGATTTAGGAATGAACGATAGTACAGTAATCACCTTTGCTCAACGAAGGACAAATGGCGAAATTAGAATAATTGATTGCTACGAAAATTCTGGTGAGGGATTAGAGCATTATATAAATGTCATAGATAGTAAACCTTATAACTATTCAAAGCACATAGCTCCCCATGATATTAGAGTTAGAGAAATCGGCACAAATAAATCCAGATGGGAAACCGCTAAAGAGCTAGGCTTAGAATTTGACATAGCACCCAAACTTAGTGTAGAAGATGGTATTGAGCAAGTAAGACGAATGTTACCCAAGTGTTTTTTTCATAAAAACAATTGCAATAAGCTAGTAGAAGCATTAAAATCATATTGTAAGCGGTGGGATGAAAAAAATAATTGTTTTAGGAATAAACCCCTACACAATTGGGCATCACACTTTTGCGATTCGGTAAGGTATGGTGCTGTTACAGAACCACTACAAACAACCGATTGGGATAAGCCAATAGAAGTAGATACAAATTATATAGTTTAATATGGCAAAAAAAAATAAAGAAAAATCAAACATAGAATTACAAAGTTTATTATCAAATCAAATACAAAATGCTTTAGGTTATCTAGGTGGTCAGTTATCAGACTCTAGAACTAAATCATTAGAATATTATTTAGGTGATAAACTAGGAACAGAAATAGATGGTCGTAGTCAGGTAGTATCAACCGATGTTGCAGATACGATTGAAAGTTTATTACCAAATTTATTAAGAGTATTTACAGCATCCGATAAAGTTGTTCATTGTGAACCAATGACAGCAGAAGATGTTCCAATGGCAGCACAAGCGACAGCTTATTTAAATCATGTTTTTTATAAAGAGAATGATGGCTTCCAATTATTATATAATTTTTTCAAAGATGCCTTAATTGAAAAAAATGGTTTCTTAAAAATTTATTGGGATGACTCTGAAAAAGTAGATTACGAAACTTATGAAAATTTATCTATAGTTGAAAAAGAGGCTTTGCAAGATACTAAAGATGAAATAGAAATTGTAGAGGAAGAAGTATTTGAAGATGAGTCTGCCAAAGAAGAATTTGAAAAAGTATTAGAACAATACCAAGCTCAAGGAGTAGATACATCTCAAGTTCAAGTTCCTAATTTTGATTTATATAATTGCAAAATTAAAAGAATTAAAAAAACAGGTAGAGTAAAAATTGAAAGTATTCCACCTGAAGAATTTTTAATTGATAGAAGTGCTAAAACAATTGAGGATGCAGATTTTGTTTCTCATAAAGTTTTAATGACAAGATCAGATTTAGTTGCGATGGGTTATCCTCAAGATGAGATTGATGAACTACCAAAATCAGATTTAGATATTTACAATGATGAACAGAATGTAAGATTAACTGATGTGGATGATTATAATATTTCATCTGCAACAGATACTACAACAGAAAAAGTTTTAGTTTATGAGTCTTATGTAAAATATGATTACGATGAAGATGGAATTGCTGAACTTAGAAAAATAGTTTCAGCTGGTTCAGATGGTAATCACATATTATCTAATATGCCTTGCGATAATGTTCCTTTCGTAACGATCACTCCTATTCCAATGCCTCATAGATTTTATGGAAGATCAATTGCAGAATTAGTAGAAGATGTTCAGTTAATGAAATCTACTGTGATGCGACAGTTGTTAGACAATATGTATTTAACAAATAACAACAGAGTTGCAGTTATGGATGGTATGGTAAATATGGATGATTTACTTACGACTAGACCTGGTGGAATTGTAAGAACTAAACAACCACCGAACCAAGTAATGCAACCATTACAAGCTCAACCAATTTCACAACAAGCCTTTCCATTATTATCTTATTTAGATTCAGTTAGAGAAGGTAGAACTGGTGTTTCAAAAGAAGCTCAAGGTTTAAGTCCTGATACACTTAATGCTAAAACAGCTACTGGTGTAAATGCTTTAATGCAACAAACTCAAATGAGATCAGAATTGATTGCTAGAGTCTTTGCAGAAACAGGTGTTAAGAGTTTATTTAAAAAAATATTTGAACTAATGGTTAAATATCAAGATAAAGAAAAAATTATTATGATGAGTAATCAGTATATTCCAGTAAGACCTACTGAATGGAAAGATAGATTTAATATTTCAATAGTTGTTGGACTTGGAACTGGTTCTAAAGAGCAACAAACAATTATGCTAAACAGTATTTTAGAAAGACAACTACAAGCATTCCAAATACAAGGTGGAAAAGAGATGCCAATGGTTAATCTTAAAAATATGTATAACACTTTGACTAAGATGGTAGAGAACGCAGGTCTAAAAAATGTAGAAACTTACTTTGTAGATCCTGATGTGGGCAAACAAATGATGCCACCACCTCAACCACCACCACTAACACCGATTGAGAAGATAGAATTTACTAGAATTGATGCTGAGAATAAGAGAAAACTTGCAGACCTAGAATTACAATCTCAAGAATTACAACAAAAAACTCAAGAAATGCAATTAGACTTTGAGGCTAAGATAAAAGAGATGGCTTTAAAATATAATACGCAACTTGATACTGCAAAAATTAAAGCAGATGCAGATTTAGATAAGATGATGGTTGCTGGAGATAACAAAATACTTGAAGAAGCGGCAAAATCTACTAATATGTTTGGCAAACAACTACAAGGAATAAATGAAAGCGAAAGACCAGGCGGACAGGGCGGTAGAAATCAGCCGATCCAACGAAGCCAAGCAGATATTGGAGAGTAAACTTTTTCAAGAGAGTATGGAAACTCTTAAAAAAATTTATTCTGAGGCACTTTTAGAAAAAACAGGTGCTAAAGAGAGTGATACCAGAGAAAAACTTTGGATTGCTTACAATGTTGTTGGAAAAGTAGAGCAACATCTACTTACTGTTATCGAAACAGGAAAACTTGCAGCTAAACAGTTGGAAGATTTTAGAAAACAACAAGATAATACAAAATTTTAACCATCAAGGTTAAAATAAGTCAAGTCTAACGACAACTTAACTATGGAGGACTTAATGTCTGAAACAAACCCTTTACTGAATAATGCTTCAGTACAAGGTGCAGCAAAATCTATTGAAAGTTTAATGGACACCAAAGGTGTTATCAAAAAACCTCAAGAAGAAGTTGCACCAGTTGAACCAAAAGAAGAAGTTGAAGCGAAAGTGGAAACTGAAACCGAAGAACAACAACAACCTGTTGCTCAACCAGAGGAAACAATGGAAGTAGCAGATGAAGAACAAGCATCACAAGATGAAAATGCAATTGAAGAACAAGAAACCGATCTACACCAAGTTATTGTTAATGGTGAAAAGATTGATGTTGACCTTGAAGAATTAAAAGCAGGTTATCAAAAAGATGCTGACTACAGACGAAAAACTGAGGAGATAGCGATTGAAAAAAGAGAGCTAAAATCTGAAGAAGATCGTCTTAAAAATCAGTATTCAACTAAGATGGATGATTTAAATTCATTAGTAGTTACCTTAAATGCTGAGATTAACAATGATATGAATTCTAAAGAGCTTGATGCTCTTTGGGATGAAGATCCAACTGAAGCTGCTAGAGTTGATCGTAAGATACAAAAACGAAAACAATCAATTCAACAAGCACAGCAAAAACTGAGAGAACATCAAGAATCTCAGTTTCAGGAAATATTAAAAAATGAACAAAAAAAACTTCATTTAAAACATCCTGAAATTGCTGACCCTATCAAGGGTTCTACAGTTAAAAATAATATTATGAGTTATTTAAATTCTAAAGGCTTCACAAATGATGATGTTTCAAGAATTTATGATTCAAGATATTTTGATGTGATAATGGATGGCATGAAAGCTAATGCGACTAAACCCAATTTAGTAAGTAAAAAAGTCAAGCCAAATGCAGTTGTTAAATCAGGAGTTAAAGCTACTAAAGAAGATTTGAATAATCAGTCTAGGTTGAAGAAGATGAATGCGTTGAAGAAAAGCGGAAGTGCAAAAGATGCTACCGATTTACTGATGCGTTATCTATAAACAATAACCTAACGGAGAAAACAAATGGCTAAATACCAAACATATACGACTATAGGTATAAGAGAAGATCTAGCGGACATAATTTATTCAATTAGTCCAACAGAAACACCTTTTATGTCTGGAGTTGCAAAAACAAAAGCAACTAATACTTTACACCAATGGCAAACAGATGCACTAGCTGATGTTGCTGCAAATGCTGCTGTTGAAGGTGCTGATATTTCTTATGGAACTATGTCACCAACTGTATTAGAAAATAACCACACTCAAATTTCTACTAAAGGAATTCAAGTTACTGCAACTAACGAAGCTGTAACTTCTGCTGGAAGAAATAATGAGATGGCTTACCAAGTAGCTAAAGCTGCAAAAGAATTAAAAAGAGATATGGAAACAGCTCTTTTATCTAATGTTGCTAAATCTGCTGGTAGTGCAACAGCTGCAAGAAAACTAGGTGGATGTCCAACTTGGTACGAAACTAATGTTGATGCAGGTGCTGGTGGTTCTGGTGCTGGTAATGGTGCTATAAGAACAGATGGAACTCAAAGAGCTTTTACTGAAGATCAGTTAAAAGGTATTTTAGTTAGCTGTTACAATGAAGGCGGAAACCCTAACATGATTATGGTAAATGCTTTCAATAAACAGAAACTATCTGGCTTTACAGGCGGTTCTACTAGATTTGATGCTGCGGAAGATAGAAGATTAATTACTTCTATTGATGTGTACGAATCTGACTTTGGAACTATGCAAGTATCACCAAACAGATTTATCAGAGGTGCTAATGGTACTGCTGCTAAAATCGGTCAAGATGCTCACATTCTAGATATGGAATACTGGGCAGTTTCTTTCTTAAGAGATTTCTCTCTACAAACACCAGCTCAGACTGCAGACGCAGATCAGAGATTTATGGTTGCTGAGTACACTCTTGAGTCAAGAAATGAAAAAGCAAGTGGTTTAATCACAGATTTAACTACTTCATAATAAATCTAAAGTGGTGGGGGAATTATCCCCCATCATTCAATTAACAATTTTGTTTGGTCTTTGAAGTCAATGACGGAACGAAGCAAATAAATAGGATAAAAAAATGAGAACATTAAACGATTACTTTTTAACATCTGCAATTCCAGATGTTTCAACAGCTTCATCAACTTTTGTTTGTGTACCTGATGGTGGAAAAATTGTAAAAATCATCACTCACAACAAAGCAACTACAACTGGCACAGCAGCTATCTCTTTTGAAATAGGTGGTGTTGCAGTAACTGGAGGTGCTATAAGTCATGTAGCTTCAGGTTCAGCTGGTAAAGTAGCAACTGCTTTTCCAACAGCTTTAAATACTGTTGCTGAAGATGGTACTATTGAATGTATTACTAATGGTGGTTCATCAAATACTTCTAAAATGGAAATTACTTTCGTAATTAGAAGATAATAGTATATAACAATATTTGGGGGATCTTGCCTAGCGGTATTTCCCCCATAATTAATTAGGAGAAAAATATGAGTTTTAATTACGGATTAAGACCTACTACACATCAAGGTAAAACAAGTGGTGGAACATCAGCACAATCTGCTGCATTTGGATCACAAACTGAATATGTAAGAATAGCATCAACTGCTGATATTTATATTTTATTCGGTGCAAACCCAACTGCTGTTGCAACTGCTAATTCATCAACTATTTTTATACCTGCTGACCAACCTGAAATTTTTAAAGTTTCACCTGGTGAGAAAGTAGCTTTTATTGGTACTGCTGAAGTTTCTATTACTGAAATGAGTGCTTAGTGGCTAGACAAAAGTTTGTTCACTTTGTTCCAAGAGATCAACCTAAAAAAAGACCTGGTTGTCATAAAAAATCTCAAAACAAATCAGAGAGCAGACAAAAAAAGCAAACAAGATACAAAGGTCAAGGTAGATGAGAAAAGATATAAGTATTGATGGTTTAAAAAAAGAAACATTTTCTATAGACGAAATGGAAAAGAAAATTGTTTTAAATGAAGAAGTAAATATAGATCCTCATTTACAACATAATAAAAGATTATTTAATTTAAATGATGGATATTCTAAATCCAGAGATTTAAAAAGAGTAGCTTCTATTCCAACTTTAGCTTTATCTGTTTGGGCGAATGAGTATAATGGAGATAGTAATTGGTTCGCACTTCCTAAAGAAGTTCAAACAAAAATATTAAAAACAAAATTAAATAGTAATGAGTTTAAATATTTTAAAACAGCAGAAGGTAAAATATAATGGCACTTGCAACATATTCAGATTTAAAAACATCAATAGCAAACTGGTTAAACAGATCAGATTTAACAACTGAGATTGCAGAAGATTTTATAGTTTTAGCAGAAGCTGATTTTAATTCTAAATTAAGAATTAGAAAAATGAATACCTCAACTTCTATTACAATAGATTCAGAAACAGAATCTGTGCCTACAGATTTTTTACAAGTAAGAGATTTTTTTATAACATCAGGCGGAACTAAGTATGCTTTAAAATATATTACTCCAGCTCAAATGGATCAAATTAGAGGTTCATCTACAACTGGTATGCCTTCAGCATATACTATACTTGGTGATAATTTTAGATTTGCACCAATTCCAGATTCTGCATACACAGGAACATTAAATTATTATGCTAAGTTTGCAGCTTTATCAGATACCAATACTTCTAATTATATATTAGCAAGTCATCCTGCAATTTATTTATATGGTTCATTATATCATGCTGCTAATTTTTTAGGTGGTGTTGATCCTCAAAGACTTCAACAATGGCAAGGAATGTACACAACTGCTTTAGAAAGACTTGAGAGAAACGATAGAGAAGATCAATATGGTAATGCACCTTTACAACAAAGAGGTGATGTAACTGTTGCAGGTTCATTTAATGATGTATCTAAATTTGTAACAAACAATAACCAATAGGAGAATAATGCAAATACCTTTTGGAGAATGGCTACCTGACCAACCAGAATATAATAATCCTGGTGCAAACACAGCTAACAATGTTTATTTCGCAGCATCATCATATAAAAGATTCCCCTCATTAGTAAATTATTCAAGTAACAACATAACTAAAGATAGTAGAGGTGCAGGTTCTTTTAGAGATAATTCTAATACTGTATTTAATTTTGTTGCTAATGAAGAAACTATTTATCAATTATCATCTGGAACATTTACAGAAAGAGGAGCAAGAGGTAAAGTTTTAAGTACAGCTTTTGCGACTTGTACAATTACAGTTTCAGACTATGCAAATATTGGTGCAAGTAAAACTATTACATTAAAAAAAAATGATGGTACAACTGTTGTCTTTACATCTGTTACTGGAACACCTTCTACTAATGAATTTCAAGTACAAACAAACAACGACACTACTGCTACAAATTTAAAAAATACTATTAATGGTCATGCAGATTTTTCAGCAACAGTAACAGATGCAGTTGTTACTGTTACAAGAGCCACAGTTGGAAATAATAATTTAACAAATGTTTCGTCTGATACTGCAAGACTAACTACTACAAATTTTTATGGTGGAACTCCTTTAACTGGAGAAGCTACCGATTACATTACCTTTACCCAATTTGGAAATTATATAGTTGTATCTAATGGTGTAGATGCACCACAATTTTATTTAATGGGAACTTCATCTTCTTTTGCAGACCTTTCAACTATTTCAACATCTGGTACTGTACCAACTTTTAAATGTTCAGGTGTAGTTAGAGATTTTTTTGTAACAGGTAATCATGTTGGTTTTTCAAATAGAATACAATGGTCAGGAATAAATGATTTAACAACTTGGCAACCAGGTACTAAACAATCAGACTTGCAAGACCTACCAGGATCAGGTGGACAAATAACTCATATAACCTCTGGTGAAATTGCTTATGTCTTTAGACAAAATCAAATAATTAGAATGGACTATGTTGGCGGTGCAACAGTATTCCGTCTATCAGTTATATCACCAAACAGAGGAGCTGTTTATGGAAGAACTGTCTGTCAAGATAATCGTAGAGTTTTCTTTTATGCGGATGATGGATTTTATGAATTAAATGGAGATCAAGTAGTTTCTATTGGTGCAGAAAAAGTAAATAGATTTTTTGATTTAGATTTAAACAAAGCATACACAGATAGAATTTGTGCAGCGGTAGATCCTTTTAATCAATTAGCTATGTGGTTATATCCATCTAAAAATGATACATCTAATACTACTGGTATTTGTGATAAAGTAATTATTTATAATTATGCTACTCAAAAATGGAGTACAGCAGATGCTAGTGCTAGTTCTATATTCTCACAATTCGTTGGTGCTTATACTGTAGAATTAATGGATATTATTTCTGAAAACTTAGATAATATTAATATTGCATTAGATACTGATTTTTGGAATGGTGGACAAAGATATTTGGGTGCAATAGATAATAATTATAAAGCAGCTATATTTTCAGGTACTGAAAATGAAGGTACTATAGAAACTAGAGAAATGGAGTTGTTTCCAGGACATAGAAGTAGTATAACCAATGTCAGACCGATTGTGGATGCTACATCTACAGTAACTATCAAAAGTAAAGAACGATTAGCTGATACAGCTACCGAATCTACATCTTCAACAATGGTTACAAGTGGAGATAATCCAGTAAGACAGTCTGGTAGATATTTTAAAATTAAAGTAATAACACCATCTGGATCAGTTTGGACTCATGCTCAAGGTGTTGATATAATTGCTTCAAGAATAGGTTTGAGATGACGGAAAAAACTGATATAGATAATGTTAGATATAGTTTTGAAACTCAAGAGTTTTTTCAAAGACAAATTGAAGAAGCTATCAATACATTAATAAATGATCGTAATAAAGAAAGCGACAAGGCTTTCTCATGGTTTATAGGAGATTAAATGGCAGGTATAAAAGATTACTCAACAACCCAAGCAAATAACACTTCACTAAATGGTATTTCTACGGCAGAAGGAATGCTACCTTCTAATCTAAACAATGCAATCAGAGCATTGATGAAGAACACTAGAGATTTTTACAATGATGCACAATGGGTAGAATATGGTGATGGTTCAGGTTCTTACACAGCAGCTTATGTAAGTGGAACTTCTTTTACAATTAATGGTGCTGATGTAACTTCAGAATATCATGCAGGTAGAAGAATAAAAATTTATTTAGCAACTACAGCTGCATTTAGATATGGAGTAATTGCTAGTTCATCTTTTTCTACAAACACAACTGTCAATGTAACTTTTGATAGTGGATCATTAGCAAATGAAACTTTATCAGTTTATCTTGCAATACTTACAAAAACGAATGACTCTATACCTACAGGAATTTCTGCAACTAAAATTGCAGATGGAACAATTTCAGATACAGAATTTCAATATTTAAATGGTGTATCAAGTGCTATCCAAACTCAATTAGATGCTAAACAAGCAACTATAACAGGATCAGCTACAACAATTGATACAGAATCTTTAACTGCAAACAGAGCTGTTATTTCTAATGGCTCACAAAAGATTGCAGTATCAGATGTAACCGATACTGAATTAGGTTATTTAGATGGGGTTACAAGTGCAGTACAAACTCAAATAGATTCAAAACAAGCTACCATAACTGGTGGTGCATCAACTATAGCATCGTCTGACTTAACCGCTTCAAGAGCATTACAATCAAATGGTTCAGGTAAAGTAGAAGTTAGTGATGTTACAACAACTGAACTAGGATATTTAGATGGAGTATCATCTGCAATTCAAACTCAGTTAGATGCAAAACAAACAAGCGATGCTCAATTAACTGACATTGCTGGACTAACACCAACTGATAGTAATTTTATTGTTGGGGATGGATCAAATTTTGTAACAGAGAGTGGTGCTACTGCTAGAACTTCTTTAGGATTAGGTTCAATTGCAACACAAGCTGCAAACAATGTTTCAATATCTGGTGGAGCTGTAACAGGACTTGGTTCTCCATCTGCTAGTTCAGATGCTGCTACTAAAAATTATGTAGATCAAGCTGTTGCTGGACTAAGAACTAGAACGATAGCCGAATGTGCTTCTACAGCAAATGTAAATTTATCAAATGGTTTAGAAGCTGGTGATAGTATTGATGGTGTTACCCTTGTTGCTGGTGACAGAGTTTTATTAAAAGATCAAACAGATGCTACTGAAAATGGATTATACTTAGCAGTATCAAGTGGTGCTGCATCAAGAGATCCAGAGCATGATAGTATTGCAGAATTATCTGGTGGAATGGTTGTAGTTAATCAAGGTTCAACAAATGATAATAAAATATTTTTATGTACTACTGATAATACTGGATCAGTAGGTTCAACTAATATTACTTATACTGTTATTACTCCATCTAATGTTGGAACAGTAACTTCAGTAGCAGTAGCAGATTCAGGTTCTTCAGAATTTACAGTAGCAAACTCACCAATTACTTCATCAGGTACAATTACACTAGCAGTCAATTCTATTGCTAATACTAAAATTACAGGATTAGGAACAGCTTCCACAAAAACTGTTGGAACTTCTGCAAACAATGTGGTACAACTTGATGGTTCTGCGAAATTACCTGCTGTAGATGGTAGTCAATTAACAAACATAGATGCAGCTTCAGCTGGATTTGCAGTTGCTATGGCAATTGCACTTTAATTAATAAAAGGAAAAAATAATGGCACAAGATTTTGAAAGAGTTTTAAAAACTAGCATAGGCACATCTGCTACAGAAGTTAGAGCAGCAGCTAATAGTGATGACGCAATTATTGGTATGAGATTTGCTAATAAATCAGGTTCAGCTGTAACTGTAGATGCTACTGTTAAAAACTCAAGTACAAGCTATTATTTGATAAAAGATGCACCAATACCAGCTGGAGGTTCTTTAGAACTTATAGATGGTGGTTCAAAAGTAGTTCTACAATCAGGAGATAGTGTTGAAGCATTATCAGATACAGCAAGTGCTGTGGACTGCATTTTATCAGTAGTAGATTCAATTAGTACATAAGGATTATATAAATGGCTTATATTGGTAATATACCAGCAGAAAGTTACGCAAGTTTTGAAACAGAAACATTTACAGTTTCTGCTACAGCTAACTATACTTTATCTCATGCAGTAACCAATGAGAATGAAATTAGATTAGTTATCAATGGAGTAGTTCAACAACCTGGATCTGGTAAAGCATACACAGCTTCTGGTACAACTTTAACACTTACAAGTGCAACAGTATCTGGTGATTCCATGTATGCAGTTTATCTTGGCAGAGCTTTACAAACTGTTAATCCACCAAACGCATCTGTGGGTTTATCTCAACTATCTGCTACTGGTACAAAAGACGCAACTACATTTCTAAGAGGCGATAATACTTTTGCATCAGCTGGTTCTCCAAGCATAGTTGATAATGGAGATGCAACAGCTATAACTATTGATAGTAGTGAGAATGTTGGGATAGGAATTTCTCCAACACCTCCAACTGCTTATGGTGGATTACATATTCATTCAACTTATCCAGTAATGAAATTATCATCAACAGCAACTGGCTCTGGTACTGGTGATGGTTTTGTTGCAAGAATTGATAGCACACCAAGAGTTGAACTTTGGAATTTTGAAAATTCTGATATGGTTTTTGCTACTAATGATACAGAACGTATGCGTATTTTTAGTACTGGTCAAGTTGGTATTGGCGAAACATCATTAGGTAATAATACATTATATGTAAAAGGAAATACAGGAAGTCCATTAGTTACATTTTATGATCAAAGAAGCACAAGCACATTTGATGTTTTTGCTATAAATTCAGACCATGCTGGAACAGAAACAAGACATTTTTTAATTGAAGCTGATGGAGATGTTTTTAATACTTTTAATAGCTATGGTTCTTTATCAGATAGAAAATTTAAAGAAAATGAAACTGATGCTAATTCTCAATGGAATGATATTAAAAAATTAAAAATAAAAAATTATAATCTTAAAATTTCTCCAGACAAACAACTTCTTGGAGTTATAGCACAAGACTTAGAAGCATCTGGTATGAATGGTCTTGTTAAAGATAAACCAGATGTACTTTATACTGAAAATGATGTTTTGCCAGAAGGTAAAAATATCGGAGATATAAAAGAAGAAAGTTATAAAGAAGTTAAATATTCTGTTTTATACATGAAATCAGTTAAAGCATTACAAGAAGCTATGGAAAGAATTGAAACACTTGAAGCTAAAGTAACAGCATTGGAGAACGCATAATGGCAATAATTAAACCAAACAATAATACAATATCTGCTTCGTTAAACAAGTTTAACAAAGATGAGGAGATTCTGAGATGTCTATAATCAAGCCTAATAATAATACCATCTCAGCGATAACTGCTTTACCAGCTGGTGTAGGTGGAAAGGTTTTGCAAATTGTTCAAGCTAGTTATTCAACTGTAACTGATACATCAAGTTCAAGTTATACAGATATTGTTACTGGTTCTATTACACCATCATCAACAAGTAATAAAATTTTATTTATTGCTCATGCAAATGGTCTTTTAAGTTCTACAAATACTGCGTTTGGTAGAGTAAGAGTATCTCATTCTAGTGGAACAACAATAGTAGCTGGAGCTGCACCTCATGGAAGTGACTCAACAGTTGGTGTAGGTTCTGCTAGTATTTCTTATTTAGATACACCATCAAGCACAAGTGCAGTTACTTATAAAATTCAATTTAGTTGTCCATACACACCTGGTGGTTCTGTTAGGATTAATGATGGATCTTCAATGTCAACAATTACACTTATGGAGATAGCAGGATGATTATAGAAGCAATTTTAAAAATAAATCCTAATGCAAAAGTAGTTATAAAAGGTGATGATATTAACACTTGCGAAATAGAATGGCACAATGGAACAACACCTATCTCTAAAGCTGACATAGAAGCTAAAATGGTAGAGGTACAGGCAGAGTATGATGCTAACCAATATCAAAGAGATAGAGCAACTGCTTATCCTACAATTCAAGAACAGTTAGATATGCAATACTGGGATA
>Ga0196889_1000358_pt1 | contig 14037 bp, 25 predicted proteins | sample VirMetDEL_Nov_12_FD_166415 | JGI IMG/M metagenome (GOLD analysis project Ga0196889, IMG submission 166415) | Aqueous microbial communities from the Delaware River and Bay under freshwater to marine salinity gradient to study organic matter... | ecosystem: Environmental > Aquatic > Marine >...
CTGTGCAACAGCACTACCGCCACTGAATAAACTACTTAATATGCCCATGCTGTACTACCTCTCACCATTTTTCACGATTGGCCCAATAAGCCGCTGACATCTTACCTTTGGCTATGTTCTTGCCATGACGAGCCTTAAATGACTTACGTTTAGCTTTCATCTTATCTGACTCGCCAGACTTAGGTTTACCTGCTGTAGAGGCTCCCTGCTCACCAAAGCGTATAGTCTTTGTTACTCCACCTTCTTTAGCTACCACTACATGAGACTTCTTAGGGTGGCTAGGTGTACGCTTAGGTTTGTTGTAAGCTGTTAGTCCTAGTTTAGTTAATTTAGCATCTGGCATTACATATCTCCATTAAAGTATAACCAAGCAGCAAATGCACCTGCACCTATAATCCACATTAGCTTCTTAGTCACTGATTTACCTACGGCAAGATAGAATCTGTCATACGCTTTATCAGCAGCCAGTTCAGCTATCTCTTCTTTCTGTTTTTGAGTTAAGTTTTCCATGCCTAGTAGTATCCTTTAATATAAATAGCTGCACCTAACAAACCAGCCATAATAACAATAAACCCTAAGCCTACTTTTATAGCTATGGATAGATTATCTTGCAATGCCTTAGCTCTTGCTGCTTTTTTACGTATTTCCGCTTGTTTAGTTTCTTTTAAGTCCCTAGTGTACTGTGCTTTAAACTTAAGAAAATCACTATATCCTTGGAGCCTTTGCTTGTTTAACATGAACTTAAGTTCTTCTTCCTGTCTAGCTAGTTGCTCCTTAGCTTGAAATGCTTCTAGTACGTTACCTGAGCCATTAGCCACTTGTTTCTGTATTGTCTTCTCAGCACCAAAGTATTTACCTAGGGCTGCTCCAGCATCTGCGATTTCTCTCCCGTTACTCAGGGTAGTCTTGATTACCTTAAATGCTGCATTAGCAATCGCTAATTCTGCTAACATATCCATAACCTCTTTGAATACTGATGCTCTGTAAGCTCGTAGGGAGCCATAGGAGGCCTTATAAACCTATAGTCATACTCACGTATTACCTGAGGCTCTACGACCAGCACAGAGCCTTGTGGAGCCTGTGAGGGGCATTGGTGGACAGGATACGCTTCCGATACAGTAGACCACATCAGATAGACCTCATATCTTTAACACAGAAAGCTGTAATAGTCTTTGTAGCTTCTACCTTAACAACTGCAAGCCCCACCATCGGGCTAACCACAGGCTCGTAGCCTCCTATTGTACCTACACGTAATAACTCTTTTCTACAAGTATCAAGTGTTCTGTAGCTAGACATTATCGTAGGTACTTGAGGTTCACCACTGGCTAACATTGTGGCTAACACGATAGCCCACATTACTTCTTAGCTTTCTTATGACTTAAAGGTTTACTAGACGCAGTATGCTTTGCTCCTGTCATAACTTTACCTGACGTATGCTTGTGCGTCTTGCCTGTGTATGCTTTACCATTTGGTAAGTAATGTGTAACACCTTTCATAACTAGTATCCTTTTTTCTTTGGTTTCTTAGTGGGTTTTGATGGTGGACGACCTTTCTTGGTTCCGTATGTACCCTTACCTTTTGGCATAGTTATTCTCCTTAATTAAACAATCGCTGCCCTTGCTGCTGCTCTGGCTGTAGTCACATCGGCTGGCACTGCTACTGCTGTCTCAGCATGGCGTGTGATGTACCAATCTGTAGACTTTAGATACTCAAGTGACTCAGAGTTAATTGATGACTGAGCATTGGCTGCTATCTCTGCATCAGTGTACTCAGGAGCAGGAGTGTTACCCTCTGCTATCCATGCGAGTACATCTTGACAGTCTCGGTTGGCAGGGTCATTGGGTACGCCCATGTTTCCGTTGACTAGCCAGCCAGACTCGTTAAGTTTGCAGGAAGTAATCCATGCTGTGTTGTTTTCCATGTTATAGCTCCTGTTATAGTTCTGCGCTAAATGAAACACCAGCAGCAGCGTTACCAGTTTGGCACATGCCAGCAAAACCTGCCGTACTGTCTGTATTTAATGTTATATCTAATCGGGCAGTATTAGTGGTTACGTCAGAAAATCCACCTATTCCGTTAAAGTTTGGACCTACACCGCCAGCGTAACAAACATAGTAATTTGATCCTGATACAGCAGAACCAGTAGGTGCTGCTCTCATTGTTACAGGAAAATCTACATATCCATACGCTTCTCTTGTAGCATAGATTGCCGCTAAACAAATAAATCCAGCACCTTTAATATGCTGGTAAAAATAACGCTGACACAACGCTAACTCTTCCCCGTAGCTCCGATGCTCAAAGTCTGTGGCTACTGAGCCAGTTTCAAGTTGTACGCCTGTGATGTTTAGAGTACGGGCAGTGCTGTCAAAGAAAGATGTGTTAGACGCACTAACTCTTGTATTGCTTGCTGCGGCTGACCATGTGTTACTTGCAAAAGTACCTGATGTCATTGTAGTGCCAGTGTGAATCCATATAAATAAATACAGGGATAAAGCGTTGTCATCATTATAAGCACCTGTAGTATCAGGCACATAAGTTAATGTCACCTTGTTCCAACTTGTAGTCACACTAAACGTCTGACCATTATGTCGGTTGTTGTCTGCATCGTAAAACTCAGCAGTATAAGTTGCAGCAGCATTACCTTTTACATAGAAAGATAACGTCATGGACTCTGCACCCGAAGTACCTTTCTTGAGTTGCTGTAAGTCTTGCCCTTCAAATTTATATATTAGATAAGATTGTTCACCAACAGCAATGCTTGTATCTGCTGTAGTGCAATCTAGTTTAAGGGAGTTAGCAAATCCAGCAGGGCCATCCGAATCTTGAGACATCGTTAAACGCCCCGCAGTACCACCCGTACCAAAAGCCCATCTATCTAATAAATAAGTTGTTGCATCAGCACCCAGCCCTGCACTTGACGTACCTCTCTGTGCTATTTGCATGGAACCATTCAGAAGCAAATTCTTCCTGCCAGCCCTAGCTGCGGTGTCTCCTGCTGTGATGTTAGTTTGCAGACCAGCCAGATCACCTTGCAGCCCTGTGTAGTCCGAGTTTTCTCTTGCCTTGGTCATGGGCTATTCTCCTGCTGGTGCTGCTGCTGCTTCTGCACTACGCTCTGCTGCGGTCTGTACATCTGCTGCCAGTACCACTGCATCTTTGTCTGCTGGTATGCTGGTGATGCTAGGGTCTGCTGTCATACGAGCCACTTCTGCTTCGTAGATTTCATCTATAGCAATGCGGCATCGTTCATGCACTGCGTTCTCTGCCCACTCTTGAGGTGATGCTGCAACGTAGGCCAAACCTTTTTCTTGTGCGTCTGTTAGTTCAATTGTAATGTTCATTAGTTTGTCCTTTGTTATCCAATTAAGTAGCCAGTAAAGTATCGGTAGTTTTGATGTAGACACCCTTCAGAGCCTGCATTTACATTAGTTCTAAAATCCACATAGTCATTAACTGCTAAAGTTACACAGAGTTCATAACTTGTTCTTTGGTAATTCTGTCCTACAACATAACCAACATCCCCCTGTATTGACCCATTTTTAAAGAATCCAAAGCGGTTTTGGCGATCGTCCATACTCATAAAGCCTACAGAAAACTTATATACCCCTGCCACTGGCGCAGTAAACCTGTCATTTGTAGTGCTGTAATTCCCTCCTGTGTTCACCAAAGCACTACTAAACTCCACTATAATTGCACCAGTGCTGCTAGTAGTGTTAATTTCAGCACCAGACATAGCGTGGAAAGCTGGCTGATAAGGCTTGGTGACTATGCCAGCAGAATCTATTAAAAGGCGGTCTTCATCATTAGCCCTTAAAGTTAATTTGTTGGTATCTGTAAAGTATCGTACACCGCCAGCATTGTTATTAGATGTAGTACCCATGAATATGCCAGCAGGATCACCAGCGTCTGCTATGATTCCAACAATTGCTTGACCAAGAGTTCCATCATCTTTTATTTCTAATTGACGTACAGGGGAACTACTGCCAATACCTACTTTTCCCGTAAAACTAGGACTAGCAATGGGAGACTTGAGAGCCAAAGCAGTGTTAGTCGCCTTTGCAGCCAACAGCGTATCAGCTTCTGTCTTATTATAATGATCAGCTACAGTAAACGTCTTAAGTGAAATCACAGTTACTTCATCGTTCAATAGCAGTGCTACTGTGAACGTGACACTACTGCCGTTGGTAGCTGTGAAGTCGGTTGTGTCTGTAAGCAATACGCCGTTGACGTAGACTTCAATGAATCCCACTGTGTAGCTCAGACCTGTCTTTACTGTCTGTCCTGCGGTTGCTAAGAAGGAGACCTTTTCCTGCGCTTTTAAACTTAGCTTTGCGCTTCTTCCTAAGTAGCTCATCCTGCGATCTCCATTAGGGTTATAAACGATTTCGTACTTCCATAACCCATACTTACTGAACCTTCATTAGTTTTCATTTGAACTTTATAAGTAATGGAGGAGGTAGTAGAGGGTGAATCTAAGTAAGAGGAACTTGGCCCTGACCAACTTTGTGAAAGGGCAGAAGCCGTATAACCACCTTGATTATCTAAATGTGAAATTACTGAACTACCTCTTAATAACTGCATACTTATGTAAGCGTTTTGAACGGCATTTTTAAAAAACCCATTTATGTTTACTTGAACTAATATTTTACTAGATGAAGAAGTTGGAGTAATAGCAAGAGTAACAGGCGTGTCAACATACGAACTACTCGTTGTTGTTAAGCTCCCTACTTCTGCACTAACAACCTGCAACACCGCACCCGTAGCTGCCTTGATGTTATCAATGCCTAACGCACCCGTTATTGTTGTAGTCATAACTTACCCCTTTGGATTAGCTGACTTCACTGCTGCCCGTAGAGCCTGTAGATCAGTCAAAGTGTCACCACCATCTAAGAGAGCATGAATACATTCTTGAATGGATGGGTACGCTGCTTGGCGGTCACGAGCATACGCTGCTGCGTCATAAGCTGCTTGGAGTTCAACAATCTTAGCTGCGATTGCTGCGTCTGTTGGTTGAGTTTGTTCTGTGTCAAGCCATTCTAATTCATCTCCACGGAGCACCCATTGGGCGTTTGGAGTGAGTGCTTGTAGTGCTGCGACTTTATCTGTCATGTGATGCTATCCTTTAATTTCCATTAAAACTAACTGGGCTTTATTACCGCCCTCATTAAAATTGATTGTAATATTATTATGTGGCTGCACTTGTACTTTGTATGTAATTGCAGATGTGGTGGAAGGGGAATCTAAATACTTAAAGTCGCTTAAAACTCTTGAATCCGTAGCAGACCCACAATAAATATTATAGTTTGTTCCACTTGTCCAAATGTTTGTAGAGCCTCGCACAAGTTGAGTACCGAATCCCGACTGTGCTGTTTGCATTCTTGCTTGAACATTCCAAAGACACAGTATTTTGCTAGAGGTTGAAGATGGAGTGATTGATAAACTCATATTTGTGTCAACATAAGTAGTTGCTGATACAGACATAACTGAAGAATCCTCTACTATCAACACCTGTAGCACTGAGCCACTAGGCATACTCTCGTAAGTCATGCCACTCAACTGGTTCGTCAGGGCAATCGTGCCAGAGCCGCTTACTGTTTCAAGGACATCGGTTTTTAGTTTAGAAGTCATGCTGAAACCTCATATAAGAAAATATTACTTTGGCCTGAGTTACCATCTTTTTGAACTGCAATACCAGTTGTCGAACTTAATGCCTCAGCTTGAAATTGAACCTTATATGTTGTAGCTGATGTAGTAGCTGGTGAGTCATATATTGAATACATTGCTCCAGCTTCTCTGTTTTCGCTAGTGGTTCTATCCCAACCTTGAGCAAGTGCAGTAACACCAATAACTGTACTTCCTCTAAGAAACTGAAAACCCGCCCTATTCCAAATTTGACCTGAGTTTCTCCAAATACCACAAATATTTATTTGTACAATAATCTTACTACTTGTACTGGTTGGTGTTATTGTTGCTGTTATTCCTGTATCAACCCAAGTGCTAGTTGCGGTTGAAGTAACAGCTGTGCTGGTATTCCCATTAACAACTTGGATTATGCCGCCCGTAGGCATAGTAACACTACCCTGTGACTTCAAATCAAGTGTCTTACCAGCCGAAATCTTAATCACCTCACCGCTAGGGTGGGATAACTCTTTTAATTCTAATGTACTCATACGATGCTCCAAGTGCCATTGACTGTGACAGTGTAACCATCAGCAATCGTTATCGGCCCTGCTGACATACCATTGCTTGTTGAAGGTATGGTAATGTTCTCACTGATCGTTAAAGCGTTGGTTCTAATAATACTTGCAGCACCTAAGCTAGGCCCACCGAGAGCAACAGAACTATTAATCTTTGCTGCTGTGACTGAACCATCTTCAAGGTCACTTGTACCTACAGACTCAAATGCGTTGACGTTACCTATGTAAGGCATATGCTACTCCTATGCAATCTCAAGAATACTAGCGAACACTTCTAAGTCTCCAGCGACTGACGCTGTAAGTCCTAAGATGTCACCAGCCTCTAAGTTAATAGGCTTATCCATTAGTAACGTAGCATCTGCTGGTACTGGCACTGTCTTACAGATGTGGCGGTAGGTTGTGCCTCCGTCTACTGTAACCTCTACAGTTACATCTGCATCATTGACACCATCAATATTAGAGATGTACAAAGCATGGATTACTGATTGTGTAGATGATGGTGCTGTATATAAAGTAGTGCGTGATGTGCCTATAGCAACACCAGCATTCTTAAATGTATTAGCCATTGTTAGCCTCCTAGGGCGATAGCCATTGCTACGGAAGCACCAATGGGATCATAAACTGTAGTTAAATTATTGATTGCTGTGGTTACTGCACTTGAGGCACTTGAGGCACTAGAGGCTGCGTTAGTAGCCGATGTACTTGCTTCTGATGCTTTAGTGGTTGCTGTTGATGCGCTTGTGCTGGCTTCTGAGGCTTTGGTAGTTGCTGTAGAGGCACTTGTGGACGCACCTGAGGCACTAGAGGCTGCTGCGGTAGCGGAGTTAGCTGATGCAGTAGCGGAGTTACCAGAGTTAGTGTTTGATGTAGCCGCATTAGTAGCCGATGTACTTGCTTCTGATGCTTTAGTTGTTGCTGTGGATGCTTGTGCTGTAGCTAGAGTAACCTGTGCTGTAGCTAAAGTAACCTGTGCTGCACCATTAGTTGTTGCTAGGGTAGCTTGTGTAGATGCTGTAGAGGCGCTACTAGCGGATGCTGTAGCACTGTTGGCTGAGTTAGTGGCTTGTGTGGAAGCTGTGGATGCACTAGCTGCTGAATTGGTTGCTGATGTAGCTGCTTCTGATGCTTTAGTAGTTGCCACAGTTGCCTGTGCAACGGAAGTGTCTTTACTAGCAGAAGATGCTGTAGCACTTAAAGCTGATTGAGTTGCCGCATTGGATGCGTTAGTAGCGGAGGTGCTTGATTGCCCTGCGCTAGTGGATGCGTTAGAGGCGCTGTTAGCTGCCGCTGTCGCTGAATCTGTGGCATTGATTGCCTGTTGTGTTATTTCATTGAGAGTGGAGTCTTGCGTTGAATCACCAGAACCACCTGTACCTCGGTATATCGCCATCTTGTTTACACCACTTCAAGAATTAAAAGAAAATAAAAGGGAACCGCAGTTCCCCTTTAGTGTCACTAGCAGTGATTAGCCGTTTACAGCCATCATAAAGCCAGTCTCAGGACGTAATACCTGAGTGCCGTACAAGCGATCAGCAGTGTACAAGGTTCCTAAGAACTCTTGCTTGTACTGAGTCTGTGAACGTACACCTTGCTGTTCTGCAAGTACCATAGTGTCCTTATGACACAACATAGCACCACGGATTTGACCGCCAGCAGAGTTCTCAGAAGCAGTCTCAAGAACAGGAGCGTTAGTAGATACCATAATGTCGATACCATACAACTCACCGATCTTACCATTCACAGTGCCTTGACCATTAACAAAGTCAGAGCTAACGTAACGATCAATACCCATGATAGCATTACGTAGTGAAGGTGGAATAACTAACGAGCGTCCATCCATAGGGGTGTCTGCATCGTCCATCTTCTGTACCATGTCACGGAAGAAAGCATCGGTAAACAAGTCACCAACAACCATCTGGTCAACAGCGTAAGCCGTAGTACCTGTAGATGCGTCATTGTAGAATGTAGCACTGGTTACAAAGTTAGAACCATCACCATTACCGAAAGACTTACCGAGCACAAACAAGTCATCATCTACTTGCTTACCTAGGGCATAGCCAGCATCACCAGTATAGAACTGACGTAGTGAAGCAAGTGCTTGTACGTTAGTAATATCTTCAATCATGCGTGAGTATTCAAAGTGCTTGTTAATGGTGACTAGAACTTCACCCTCTGTAGCGTTCTGAATAGTTACTGCTGTGTTTTCAGCCTTAGCTGATGCAACACCACGGGTAGGCTTAGGGATATGAATAGTATCGCCTTTCTTACCTTGCATTGCAATCTTCTTGACCAGAGGTGCAAGAACTAAAGTTTTCTCGTATGCTGCAATTACTTCATCTGACCAAATCTCGGGGATGAATGTTGCTGCTGAGGTGTTATCTACCATACCGCCTGTGGCGGGATATACGGAAGTAGCCATTTTAAATTTCTCTCTATATTAGGTTATTTGACCCTCTTTTCAGCGTATGCTTTTTGAATATCATCTGAAAGAGCTAAGTAGCGTTCTGGGTCTGTTTTCATTAGTTTAATAATATCAGCTCGTCTATAGATTTTCTTGGAAGTGCTTGAGTCGGGATTGCCACGTGTGTAGCCATTCGACCCTTGGTTGACAGCCTGTTGCCTACCTTCTTTCTCAGACTTCAATGTTTGATTGATAGCACCTGAGCGATCTTTCCATAAAGAGAAAAGTTCATTAGCTGCTTCCATGTCAAAATGTTGGTCTGCCTGTACAAACATACGTGTCCTTACGGGTGAGGCTTGAATCCACTCAGCGAACTTGGGGTCTTTTACAATCTCAGGTATCTCTGGGTGATCTTTCTGTAGTACAGCCATTGAGGTTTGCTGTTTATAAGCTCTCGTTGACTCTTCTGCTGCCTTTACCGATGGGTGATTATTAATCGCACGTTCTATTGCTTTCTCAGGGTCAGAATAAAAATCTATGTCTTCATCTGTTTCGCTTGCTCCTTGTGCTGCTGGAGTTTGCGAGTCGAGTTGTGTGTTGATATAGCTATCGACTACTTTACGTAAGTCACCTACTTCTGAGCTTTGGCGACCTAGGAGCTTTTCAGCTTCTTGGTGCATCCTTACTACATCTTCAAGTGATTTACCATTGTACTTATCAGGGACTGCCTCAGGTTCATTTGACGCTTGGGTTACCTCTTGCGGAGGTTCCACAGTGCCTTGTGTATCTTGAGCCATGTCGTCTAAACTATCAAAACGCTCGGATTGTAATTCCTCGTCTTCAAGGATAACTGCTGCCATATTAAACTCCGTACCTTAGTATTATGGAGAGGGATTGAAAATGAAAGCTTCCTAGGATTAGGAGTTAACTTTCTCTGCTTGCACTCTGCCTCGCTCATGGTCTTTAACCCACTTTAGAGTTGCTCCAGCAAAGTCGCCAGAGAAAGGTTCTAAAGAAGAACGGGGAGAGGAAAGTTGTCTGGTTGCTATGGCGTCACATGACTTACATTTCTGTGTGTCAGGTGAGCCTTTAACCATGTGTTCATTTAAGTGACCTAGTATGCATTTGTAATCGTATACTTTATACATTAGCATCTGCACTTAAGGACTCTTGTCCTTGTAGATTAGTTTCTTCTAGTCTAAGAAGAGTGCCAAGGATATTAAGTTGGCCCTTACGGAAGTAAAGGTCTTCAATAGTCTTGACTTGTTCTACGGAATCAATGTTAGGAACTTGGAGTTTTAAGTCTTCAAGCAGTAAACCCCAACCTTCCATGCGAAAGAGGTCATTCATGTGCCTAAAGTAAACTTCTAATTCATCATCTGTCATCTATACTACCTATTATACCATGTTTTTAACAAAAAGTCAAGATTTTTCTTTACTTTTCCTAGGAAGTGTGGTATTAGAGGCCACTGGAGACTCTAATGTTTCCACCTGCCCCTCTAGTTTGGCTATCCTGCTCAAAAGCTTGCTGTAACTCTGGTTGATTTGCTCCACTACTTGCAGGAGTTCGCGTTGGGATACCATTCTGTGTTCCTTGTGATTTATATTCGATTTCTTTATCTTTCAAGATGCGATCCGCAACAGCAAGCCTACGCTCAAATTGCTTATCGTCCTCATTTCCTTCCTTAATGTTAGCTGTGATGGCTTTAATACGTTCAATCTCAAGCTCCTGTGGGACTGCCTGAGTCTCTGCTGCTAACTTACCTGCTCTAGCGTTAGATTCGTTAGCTTGGCTGCTTAAAGCGGCTGTCTGGGACGCTTGGAACGCCAATTCAGCTTGTCTAGTCTCTTCACCTGCCTGTTGCTGCTCTGGTGTAGGCTGAGAGGCCTTATCAATCAAGCCGATTAACTCTTCTCTATTGGCAACATTCATATTATCAACAATAGACTTAAGCATTACAGGGTAGTAAGGCGTATCCTTGCCCATAGTCTGCAAGAGTTGTACTAACTGGCTGACCTCATACTCACGTGCTATGATACCTAAGGAGCTAGTGGCACAGAACTTGTAATCAGACACAGGGTAAAGCTCAGGCTCATACTGCATATAACGCCAAGCCGCCTTAGATACGAAAGGTATCAAGAATGACTCTTGGAAGTTAACCAAGGTGCGCTTATGTCGCTTAATGATTGCACCTAGGGACATCGAAATGCCAGCAGCAGTTGCCTCACCATTTATAGAGCCTCCAACACCAGAAGAGTCTACGGCACCTGTCGATTGCTGTACCATAGTCTGTAGTGCTTGAGCCTGAGCAAAAGTTATCTGGCTTACGTTACCAAAGTTAAACGGATTAATGATTTCCTTTGGGTCACCATTAGTCAAGAGTATCTTACCAGCACGAATCTCTGGCTTAGTGCCTCTAGGAATGCGTGTAGCGTCCATAGCAAGCATAGGGTGTACTGTGAGTGCTAGGGCGTCTATACGTGCTCGTAGCTCTGCGTCTAGTGCTTTTTGGCTGTTGTAACCCTTCTCACATACACCACGGCCCCAGAAGCGGCTAGGTACTACGTCCCAAGGGAATGCAACGACAGGACGATCTTTCATCATGTATGGGCTAGGCTCTGCCTTAAGTAGGACAGACTCATTACCAATGATGACTACAGATTCAATGTAATAGCTTTCTTTCTCGTCATCATCTAAAGGGTATTCAAGTTCTTGCTCAAGTAGATGCCTAGGCACAAGACCATAATACTTAGTTAAGCGTACCTTGTCATCTTGGTGTATAGTTAGCTCTGAGTCAGGCTCTAGGTCAAAGTCTTCACTAGCGTTACCTAAGTAGCCATCACGATAGACACCAGACTCTTGTAGCTGCTCTACTAAGTGAGAACTGACAAACTCGTCAATGGCTACACCTAAGGCTTCCTCTACGTTAGTGGCTACAGGGTCAATACGGAAGTTCTGAGGTAAGATAGGGCGTAGGCGTACTACAGTGCGCTTACTAATGTTAACACCCACAGCTTCCATAGCGCCACCCATGACTTCCTCAGTCGCAGGTTTCATCTCATTGATTTCTTCTAAGACTACTTCACCAATGCCATTACCAAAGACTGCACTGTTGATAAGACACTCAGACACATCACGCCTGATCTTAGTCATGTCAAAGTCTTCATGTAGCTTCTTACGTAAGAACATAATGTCCTCAGTCTCTGAGTCGCCCATGTTATCTTTAATGTCAAAGTATTTACCACGACCAAAGGTAGCTTCTTCAATCTCTGCTACGTTAGACTCTACAGCTTGTTGTAAGGCAGGTGCAATGATCTTACTACGCTCTGCTTGTCGTGTCTTGTCTGAGGCATTCCAAATACCACGCCATAGACGATAGTATTCCTGATGCTTCTCACTGTAGTTATTCTCGTAGTAGTCGCCCCAATCGTCCACTTTAGTGAGTACCCAATCTTCTAAGGATTGCTCAATAATAATGGGGTCTGTACTTTCGTTGTAATCGTTTTTCATATGTTTAGTATCCGCTGATTAAATCTAATGTTTCAAAGTCATCTTGTTCTTCAAAGTTGCCTATGTAAGCTACTTTAGCAAGTTGATCTACATAGGCTAGACTGTCTATTAGGTCATCATGTGTTAAGGGGTCAGGAAACTGGAATAGCTCGTCACAGAAGCGTGAATGCCAATCCTTCTTCTTCTTGTTAAGAGTTATACGACCATGCTCAAAACGTCCCTGTAAGGCCCACATAACCCTGTCAGTCTTCTTCTGATTACCATGGGTTAGTTCCTCAACTCTAAAGAAGAATGACTGTCTCTTCATCATATCCATTAATGGAGACATAACAGCTTGCTTTGATATTCCTTTCTCAATACCAACGGATAAAGGTTTATAATCTTTTACTGCTTGGAATATTTTAGTTGCTGTTTCATCTAAAGTCCACCTGCCATAGATCATGTCCTCAACGAACCAACCCTCTTCATTGACAAAAACAATAGCTAGGGAAGAGTTATCCAATCGGCTAGTCTTACCTTTCTTCTTACTGACATCTTGGAAGCCAGCTAAGTCAATGGCTATGTAATAGTCTCCATCACTTGTAGGCCTAGTGCCAAATTGTAGCCATTCCTCTTTAAACATCTCAGAACCTTGGTTCTTAAAGGAGGCCATAAACTCTTGTTGGAAAGCATGGGTTGACATACTCTTCTTAGCTACGTCTATCTCCTCAGGGTCTAAGGTTTCATTGTCGTAGCTTGTGAAGTGCCAAGCACTAAAGGTAACATCATCATCCCCACTTAGCTCTGCGTACTTGTATAAGTCATAGAAGTGGTTACGACCCTTGGGGGTGCCTATGAATAAGCAAGAACCCTTTTGGTCTGCTAATGCAGGTCTTAAGATTTCCTCAAACACCTCAGGTTTCATGTCTGCATACTCGTCTAAGCATAGGAACTTAAGACTTACGCCTCGCATCGTGTCGGGTCTATCGGCTCCCTTAAGGCTTATGGTTGCACCATTGACTAAGGTTATTTGCATATTGTTGATATGGGAACTACGGATTACTGGTTGGCCTAGCTCTACTAGAAGACTCCACATAATGTCTCTAGCCTGACCTTGGGTAGGTGCTACGTAGAAGACATGGGAGTTAGGCTTATCGGCTTGTAAGGCATTGACAATAAGCAACCAAGCAGCTAGGCGTGACTTACCACACCTTCGTCCTGCGGCTACTACTCTAAAGCGAGTAGGGTCTGCCCATACTTCCTTCTGCCAATCTAATAGCTCTATGTTTAAGTCGCTCATACTACAGTGTACTCCCCTTCTTGAGCATCTTCCTCAGGGTCTTGGGAACCTGAGACATCGGTAGAGCCGACACCAGTAATGTTTATTTGGATACTACTCTTGCCACTACCCTTAATGATTTCTTTCTCAAAGGCTGCTACAGGAGCTACCCTGTCCATGACAAGCTTCCATGCTGAGGCTTGATTCTTATGTTCATTGTCTAAGGCTGCATCAAAGATAGCCTCTAGGACTTTAGCTGACTTAGGGGAAGCAAGCATCCTAGCTTTGTACTCATTGATAATTGTAGCGTCACCCTTAGGCCGACCAATAATACCCTTAGGTTTCTTTAGTGATGACTTAGGTGGCCTACCTCTGCGTTTAGCAACTGCGGGTTCTTTTGTTACTGACAAATCAATTACCTCTTTGTTGAGATTGAGTCTTACTTAAGTATACTTAAGAATCTTTAATTGATTCATTATGAATAAACTGTAAGAGTCTTAAGTATACTAAAGATTCTTAAGTAGTGCTTTAATTGATCATTATGAATAAACTGTAAGAGTCTTAAGTATACTAAAGATTCTTAAGTAGTGCTTTAATTGATCATTATGAATAAACTGTAAGAGTCTTAAGTATACTAAAGATTCTTAAGTAGTGCTTTAATTGATCATTA
>Ga0196889_1000360_pt1 | contig 14022 bp, 35 predicted proteins | sample VirMetDEL_Nov_12_FD_166415 | JGI IMG/M metagenome (GOLD analysis project Ga0196889, IMG submission 166415) | Aqueous microbial communities from the Delaware River and Bay under freshwater to marine salinity gradient to study organic matter... | ecosystem: Environmental > Aquatic > Marine >...
AACTATGTATTCAATGTATTGACTAAAACGGAATCCCGCAAACGGGGCAGTCAGGGTCATTATTGACGCATACGCTACACACTCCACCCTCAGATTTCCGCGAACCCTCTTGAGTATTAGCCCTAGCCTGTTGTGCAGCTTGCGAAGGTGGGCTACTGCTCGCCCCTTGATGAGCGCTGGGATTGCCCTGCGCGTTCGTAGCCTCCGCTCTACCACCAAGCATTTGCATTTCGTTCGCGACAATCGATGTTGAATATCGATCAGTGCCATCTTGCGCTTGGTATTTCTGGGTTTGTATTTTTCCTTCGATATAAACTTGAGAACCTTTCTTTAAATATTCACCCGCTATTTCAGCCAAGCGATTAAAGAAAACAACTTTGTGCCACTCTGTCCGGTCTTGCTGTTGACCCGTTGCTTTATCTTTCCACGATTCGTTGGTTGCTATGCTGATATTGGTTACTGCACCGCCCGATGGCAGATAACGAATAGTCGGATCATCGCCAAGTGTACCCACTAAGATTGCTTTATTTATTCCGCGCGCCATATCAAACCTCATATCTATTGTATTTAACATCTGTTATTAAATCGGTGCATACACCATATTTTTTAGCCACATCTTTAACCGTGACCCCACCCCTTCCGTTCTTAGCTGCGAATTTTAATAGTCTTATTTCTTTAACGTCATTCTCGCTTAAAGACTTTTCTCTATTAAGATTCAACAGAGACTTTTTGTTTAACCTTCCTTTTTTTGAGCAATCTTTCATATTATCTTTCTGTGTTCCAATAAAAAGGTGGTCTGGGTTTGAGCAAATAGGATTGTCGCACTTATGACAAACATAAAAACCTTCGGGAATCTGGCCAAAATACCTCTCATAACTTACCCTGTGAAGTTTTTCTGGCGAGTATTTAGACCCCATCCTGTTGCTTAATGTCCCATACCCATGGCCATCAACTGATCCAGCCCAACCCCAACAACCATCTGTTTTTAAAACCCTCCTATCCATTCTTTCAAAAACACATGTAAATCTTTCTTTGCTTGAGTTATTGCACTTCATCCCGCAATACAATCTAGATGCCCACTGCTTATTTGAATCACTTCTTTTCTCAATAAAAGAAAGTCCACAGGTTAAGCAATATTTTGATCTTAGCTTAATAGTCATAGATACACCCCTTAGCGCGAATATCTAATATACCACACTTTTCTTAAAATAATACAAACATATTACTTATCTCCAATTAATCCAGGGTTTTGATGTAGGTTTCCGATAACTTCAATATTTGTATAGTCTGAAACTGGCGATCCATCATCAAAATAATAGCCACCGACCCCCCATTTTATTTCTTTAAATGTCTCTCTATTATCTAGCGTCACAACATCCCCCTCGTAAATCTCGACACCGTTTTTATCCTTGATGCCGGTGTATTGCATGAATTTAGTATATGGATCATTCGTTGCATTAAGTCTGTATAGTTGCTCTAAAGAAAACTCTTCTATTTTTGAACAGTCAAACATTTTCTTACATGTAGTATCCCAAGCCCTAAACTTAATATCTCTCACTATCTTTCTCTCTTTATGTTGTTCATATATCACCTATATAATGTCTATCGAATGAATAAAGACGCTATAAAAAAAGCTAAAAACATTACGCTAAACATACGATAACAGTATCTCTGATACTCTATAGTTTTTCCTATGTCACTTTTTTGCGGGAAGCTAGGCCCATCAGGGTATACGACTTTTCCGCCATTAATATAATGCTGTAACGCTTCTGTGTCGTCTGTTATCCCATCACCGTATATAACTTTTATATCTGTGTTCATATATCACCTATATAACTTTGTTAAGCCGCTTAAAAGAGGGGGCTGGCTGGATTCGAACCAGCGTTTCGCAATTTCTGCGAAGCTATTAACTACTTTTGACCGCTCATTGAATCCATTATATTTAAGTGCAAAGTATCAAAATTAGTTTCTTTTCCAGCTTTTTGGAGCCTTACAGCGCACTGTAAAAAATTAAGATCATTCAAGCACCCCTCGGCACTTTTAATTTCTTCCTTCACTTTCTCTATCCTTTCGAGCAAATCTTTATATAAAATATCTTCTGCTTTCATTTATCTACCCTACTGTTTATTGTGTTATGAAGTAATGAGGTTTGGCATTACAGACCGAGAACCTTTTTCCCTGCTAGGGCTTCCGCACTCGTCACAAGTTGGGTGCCCTGACCAAGTATGTGTTGCTCTGTTTTTACATCCAACACAGCCACATTCTTTGGTCTTGGCTAATTCTTCAGCTTTGATTCTATCCCCTAAGGCACTCATACTTATTTACTCCAATATCTATATAAATTAAGTGGTGGCGCTATAGGCAAGGCGTTACTCTTGCTGACTCATGGGAGCCCGTTTTTGAGCCTAGCTATGCACCGTTGCGCTCTCTTTCGAGCATATTTCTATGGCGGGACGGCAACACCTTTTACCCGCTAGCTTGTACCTTCTCTGCTGTGCGCTTCTACTTTCAGCGCCGCTATAACACCACCACATAATCTATATATTGTTAATTTCTTTAAAACATTTCTCTATATTATGTATATTATAATTTAAAGCTTGAAGATTATTTATGAAGTTCTCTGAAAAATCCCTTGTGGTCTCAAAGATACGCTCATCATTTTCTAAAGTAAATTTTATGTAAGACTGTTTAACGTCAATCCAGTTAATTTTTTCTGCGTTTACGAACTTTCCATGTGTGTGCTGAATCAAAAACATCATCTATCTCCGGTTAATATGCCTATGGGTTAAAGACTTCCGTAATCTTTTACATAAATAGGCAAAATACCAAATAAAAACCATCCATGAACTTCCATTTTCATACCATCCATGTACATGTTTTTTGTTTTTCTTACCCAAATTCTCTTTACTATCATAATATTTACTTTCTGTGTTAATGTGTTTAGTAGCTAATTTTCACATTAGGCGCTAAGCCTTTATGAATACTTTTTAATAGCTCCTTGCCGTGCTTCTCGCTAATACCGATTCCCATAATCACAGCTAGGGCGGCATTGTTAACGCTGGCTTTATGGGCAATGATTGTGTTTTGTAAACCAATAACAATCTGATCTGTTGTTGATTCGTCATAAGCAATAACAAACCCGTCATCACCGTTATTGTGCTTGTACTGCCTTAATGCTGGTATTAGTATTTCTGATTGCGATTTATTCATGCTTGCCTCTATTTAATTCTCAGGGACGGCTCAGATTTAACTAGGCTTGCACCTTCAACACTGTCCGGATCGTCTTTTAATGCTTTCATTATCGCCCGCTTATCTGGAGTAATGACTGTTTTTACAGTTAAGTATTCAGGGTCTATTGAATCTTCATCGTAAACGCTCACAATATCGCGACCACTCGCTAACGTAATAGAAAACAAAGGGCATTTAATGTTAGTAATGCCGGAAGCAATCATATTGTTTTTTAGATAGTCCTTAATATTATCATTGCGGTTTTGAATAACCTTTTTTCTCTTTTGTAGCCGCTCGATTTCAGAGTCTATTTTTTCAACATCTAAAGACATTTCACTAATAACGTGAGTAACCGCTATTGCCTTATCATTAAAAGCACCCTCGATCGCCTCTAGCGTGTCTGTTATCGACTCTGCCGTTAGCTCTGACTCTGGGTCACTAGCTAAGTTGCACAACTCTAAGTACTGGCCTGTTATGTTTCTAAGCTGCATTTTCTTTCTCCTCTAACTCTAGTTTTCTTTTTTCGTAAACTAAAGCTGCTGATTTTTGTCCCGCGTCGTCGTTTCTTTTAACGCACTTTCTATAAACCATTGCGAATATAGTTTTAAGCTCATGCAATGACGGTGACGAAGATAAAATACGCTTATGGCTCTCAAGCCATTCATTATACTCTTGGGCCTGCCTTACTCTCTCCATATCCTTGTCCTCGGCCTTTTCTATAGCCTCCTCGTTAATACGGTCTTGTATATAATCTTGATCGTCAAAGTCGCCCATAAAAACATCTGCACAAAACCCAAGCCTAGACAGAGCCTTGCTTATTGTGTTTGTTTCTACTTTTTTAGGCCAATCTTCATCCCCTTTAGCCCCCATCATGGGCTTTATTGCATTATGAATAGGGAATTCGTATCTCTTATCGTCTTTAACATAAAAAAATACAGCCTCATGTATAACCATGCCAGTTGCTTCTAACATGGAAAAGTTGAACCCTGTTTTCGACAAGCCCCATCCCTTTCCATACATGCCGAAAATTTCGGTTGCTTTCTTTGTTTGATACATTGCGTCAATAGCAGTGAACCCGCCACGCTGAGTTACTTTTTTCGTGTAGGCTGGGTCGGTCTTATCGACTCTATTCCATACTTCCATTAACTCGCCCACATTACCCTCCAAAAAATTCATTTATTTTATCATTAACAAAAGCCGAGGGGTCTGTAATCGTTCCCCTGTGCTTGTGTAAGCCGCTTGGCTCGAATGCTGGCGAATTATTAACCTTAATTTCTTTAGGCCTTAAACCTATGCTATCGTTAAGCGTTAGCGCAAATTTAAGGTTAGATTCTTGAATTCTTGCCTGTATTGCTCTTGCGTTAATCAGCCCATTTACAATGCTACGATTCTTTTTCATTTGTTCTCGCCTTCGTTTTAATTCATTCATTATTATAATCTTGTTAAAAAAGCCCCCTGTGTTAGCGGGGCAAGGAGGGGTCAATCTAAATCGTTAAAATCTAATTTAGCGTTAGTTAATATCGCATCATTAAGAGCCGCATATAGCTTAAAAGCGGCCTTGCGGAACTTTTGCTCTCTATCTACCGTAACGTAGCTGTTAAAGTTTTCGGCTGTCACTGATACGCTAATTGGCTCGGCTAAAAACTCGGCTATTAAAGGAAGGCAGTCAATCACCACCTCTTCTAGTATTTGGCCGCAATGAGAGTCTAGGCTTAAGTTAGCTATACCTATAAACTCGTTTAGTATTTCGTTATCTAATATGTTTTGGTCTGTCATAATTTCTTGCTCGCTTCAAGTTGTGATCATAGTACAGAATTAACATCAAAAGTTAAAATAATACTTTGTTATATTAACTGCCTTTGTTAATAACAATTAAGTATTTGCGTTAATGCTTGCGTGTGGTAAATTACCGTTAGATTTAATTAAAGGTATATTTCAATGACTAAATACAAAGCGAAAGAAAAACTACGGGCTTATATAGATAAGCATTACAGCTCTTACTTAGAGTTTGCCCGGGCAATTGGAGTATCAAGCTCTTTTGTGTCTCAACAGCTCGGCGGCAGTGGCCCTATATCTAATAAATTGCTTGCTGTTATAAAAGTGCAGCGAGTGACTACTCATAGCTATCAGGAGATAAAATGAGATTGCCAGGTACATCAGATATTGTTGTTTACTTTGCATTAACAGTTTTAATCTATCTTGCTGTTATTGCTTTTATCAGCCCGGCACACTGCAAGCGTGACGGCGGGTTCTGGGCAGATGGCGAATGTCATTACGGCTTAGATTCGGTTGGAAGCGTGCGGAAGGTGAGAAAATGAATGTTGGGCAATTAAAAAAGATGCTTGAAAAGTATCCTGATGAAATGGAAGTACTTAACGGAAGGTATAGTGATTATTGTTTAATTAACGAAGATGAGTGGATGATTGTTAAGGCTGTACCGCAAGGGGGTTACGTTATGCGCTCACACGAAACAATGAGCGAAGAAAACAAAGCTAAAGAAAAAGAATACCTGTACTTAGAGGGAAATTAAATAAATAAAATTTAACTTAACTAGAGAGGAGGTAAGGATGCAGCTTAATCCAACCAGTAAGTCAATTACATATAGCATTGAAAGAATTAGCGATATTGAACGCTCGTTAAATGAAATAGAAAAAAATGCTTTAGAGAAAGATGAAATATCTGGCGATGTAGCAAGGGACATTTGTGGTGACCTTTCGATTATTCGTGATGCATTGTGCTTAAAACGCGGCGTACAGCGCCACAAGAAATGGGCTCAGGACGCTAACCATGCCATCAAAACTAAAAAATAAGGTGGCAGCATGAAAGGTCGAACACCTAACGCTGCTGAAAAGCTATGGATGAACAAGGTTGCAAGCATAGGTTGCATAGTGTGCCTAAATAACGGCATTGAATCCCCAGCCGAATTACACCACATCTCAGGGAAAACGAGGGAGGGCGCACACTTCCACACTATTGGGTTATGCCCTAGACATCATCGATTAGCTGATAACAACCCTAAAGACTGGATTAGCCGCCACGGTGATGGAGTTAAAGCTTTCGAGCGTGAATACGGAACTGAAAACGAACTACTATTAAATGTAATGGATATTATCAATGAGTAAAGCTGAGGATTTACTAGAGTTTCACTTGAAAGCTATGAAAGTACCTTTTGTTCGTGAGCATAAGTTTCACCCTGTTAGACGATGGCGCTTTGACTTTGCCGTTATTGAATGCAAGTTGGCAATAGAAGTCGAAGGCATCACTTTCTATGGTAAGAATAAAGATGGCTCAATGAAATTAGGCAGACACCAAACAGCTAAAGGCATAACCGGCGATCTTGAAAAATATGACGAGGCCATGCGCTTAGGTTGGAATGTTTACCGGTGTTCACAAGATATGGTCAAAAGTGGTCGAGCTATTGAAACGATCGAGTTGCTTGTGGGCCCATATACTGAGGTTTTGTACTAATGCACACCGTAATCAGCAGTAAAGAGCAAGCAGCGAAAGTATGCGGCCAGCTATTAGCTGAAGATTACGACAAGCCAAAACTACTCAAGCTTAGCGATTACAAGCCGCCTAAAACCACACAGCAAGTTAGATACGCTCACAGCATTATAGGCTACATAGCCAAGCATAACGCCATATCAGCAGAGAAAGCCAAGACAGACAGTAAGGTAGCCTTTGGTATTATCAACGTTGAAACAAGCTGTATAACGGGCGCTAGATCGGCTAGATTAAAGTCGCTAGCTGATTACACTAAAGAAGAAATTGAAGTTTTCATAACTCAACTAGAGCACTTTTGCGAAGAAAATAACATTCACTACGAGAGGTCAACAAAATGAGCGAGCACAGAGATAATCTTTTTAGAAACAACTTTCAGATAACACAAAAATGCAGCGTATGCCCTGAAACAAAGCCGGTCGCCGCTTTTACTGCTGGCAATAAAGGCATGTGTAATGTGTGCAAAGCAATGAAAAAAACTATAGACCAGGTTTTCGTCAACAAGCGTCGGCAGCTCATGTTTGAAAAAGAGATAAGGGACGCTAATCGTGAGCATGATTTTATGACTGATAGGGAATTGAGAGGGTAGAGCTATGAACACATTTAACATGTTAAAAGGCGGTGAATATCTCGACTCATGGATACAGAACCACTGCCTATTGTGCGGCTGGAAAGGGCAGAAGCACATGGCTCACAATGACTGGCAGTGGACAAACTGCGACGAGGAGCGGAAGGAGCATCCCAAAAAGTGTTCTGGAATACCGCAAGACAATGATACAATCAAAGAACAGCAATAAGCTGTATAACCTTCAGCGGGTTATGTTTAGCCACTTTTCGGAGTGGCTTTTTTTATGCCTAAACACTTGACAGTTGCGCGCAACACTGTATACTACTTACATCAACTACAGAAACGGAGCAAATAACATGAGCAGCCTACAAATAAAGCTAAACGGCTATGTTTACAATACAGCGTCAATACTTAATGAAATAAGCGGTAAAGTATCTCTGATCGACCTTAAAGAACTGACGAATAAGTTTATCACTGACATTAAAAAACTAGGTGCAACGGATACGCAAGTTAAAAAGGCTTTTTTCATTACTTGCAATCACTTCGATATATCAGCTGATTAAATAAAATCAAAAGCCCCTTAGTTGGGGCCGAACTAAAACAAAGGTTAATACTATGGCATTAACAAGTACTGAGAGATCGAAGCTAAGACGCGCAGAAATGGCCGCTAACGGGGTTAAAGAGCTAAGGAATGTCTATGCACCTAAAGATATTGCAAAGCCGACAGAGAAAGAATTGAAGGGCCGTATAGCCTTCTTAGTTAAACAGTTTTTAAAGGGTAAGTGATTATGATTTATACGCTAGTCTCAGCTTGGATTTTGCTGGCCTTAATGATTCGAATTCTTTCGAAAAACAATAAAGAAATACACATTAATTCGTTAGTGGCGTTTTGGAGTTGTATTATCTGCACTAACATTTGGATTGCAGCATTAATTATTAAAGGGTAAGGGTGATATATGAAGATAATTAGGAAGTTATGCCGGTGGGTATTAAAAGACGAAATAGCAAGCTATATAGGAATTATTGAGGCTGGAAATCAACTAGCTTTTCGTCTGTCTGAAAGATTAGAGCCTTACGCTCCACTGATTGAAACGAACGGGGAATGTCAAAAAGACAATATAGATTTCCGTCTTGACTTAGCTATGGGTTTAAACGAGCCGGTAAGATTTCCTGTTGGAGAAATAAAGATTGATTCGCCAGTGATGATAGGCAAGCGGAATAACCATTAAAGGTGATATATGAAAAAAGAAGAAGCTGTAATTAAGCTAAAAGAAATAATCCGTGAGGCAGGAGATACCGAATGCGATCACTGTGAGGCTGATGATGTTCTATGTGATCTATTAGAATCGCTTGGGCATTCCGATGTGGTTGAACTATACCGCGAAATAGAGAAGTGGTACGCATAAAAAACCCCTTGATTTTTAGGCCAAAGGGTTTAGAATTAAACATTGCCGAACGACCTAGCAGGGTCTTTGGTAAACAGTAAAGAGAGTACGGTTCAGCCATTCACGGCAAAGCTATTTTACCAATTCTTATTATTGTTTATCAAGTGTTACTTTTAGTAATTTAAGTGTTACTTATTGTAACGTTCGGCTTCCATTTAAATGGCCTGCGATCACATCAACACATCTAAATGCTCAATATGTCGGCTAAGTATACGCAGGTATTGGGATTGTAGCGCTACTGGGAACCTAGAAAAGCGCAAAGGTAATGAGTGATCTATTTATAGCGGGTAAATTGGGAAACCTTGCCCTTACTTAAGAATAGATGCTAACCGCCTTCTAGGGTGCTATTACAGGCATAAGGTTAGATCGTAAACTATGTAATTAGGGTTACGGCTAAATATGACTCCGATGCAACTCAAGAGCATAATTAGAATCACTTGCTTGCACTTAACTGTGTAGGTGAGTATTCAACTAAAATTCAACAACCAATACAATCTAAGAGCAATATATGAAAAGACGAAAACAGGCAATATCTAGAGGTTATCAAGCATTTATTGATGGGTTAAGTATAGAAGATAACTACTTCAAAAGACTTGGGGCTAGATATTTGTTTTTATCTGGCTTCTGGGAAGCGGGATTTTTAAAAGCTAAAGAAAACTCTACTAAGAGCCTATCATAGACCCCTTATAATTAAATAAAGGTAAATAATATGACATTTGATCAAAAACTGGACATCGCTTTTAACGAAAATATTTTTAATAGAGTAAAAGAAGCATTTTGCAACTACTCAACCCCAACAATCGAAACGGGCGAGTGTCTAGCTAAAGCCTTTAATGATATAGCGCTAGACGAAAAAAAGCTGGCCGAATTTGTCAAGATTTATGAATTACTTAGGCGCGGAATTATCACAGATGAATTTTTTATAAAATCTATACTGGACGGCGCAATATGACACCACTAACACGAAAGATAATAAATAAAGGTAAATAATATGAGCCAGAGACAAAGAATAAAAGACTTTTTAGAAAGTGGCGGGGTATTAACCAGGCTTGACTCATGGTCAGCACTAGGAATAATTGAAGCACCCGCAAGAATCAGCGAGCTAAGGCGCGAAGGAATGCTAATAAAAACAAAAATGGTTACGGTTATTAATCGATATAATGAGCGCGTTAGTATTGCGGAGTGGTCGTTATGAGAATAAAAAAAAAGAACCTTGCAAAGAACAAATAAAATATATAGAATGTATACCAGAGTATAACAAGCGTTATACGTAGCATGATAATAACAGATAACTAAAGAGTGGGGTATATGGATAACTTGAGAATAGAAAAAAGCAATTACGGCTTTAAAAGGGTTTACAAAGATGTCAATGTATATGATGCAGCTTTAGAGAGAGTTGATTTTATATTCAAAAACTTTGATCGTGTTTATCTTTCTTTTTCGGGAGGGAAAGACTCTGGAGTAATGTTAAACCTATGCTTGGATTACATGAAAAAAAATAACATCAGAGACAAGAAGCTTGGAATTCAAATTTTAGATAACGAAGCAAATTATGAGTACTCATTGCAATTTATGCACAAAATATTACAAGACAATATTGAATACCTCGACATATATTGGTGCTGCCTTCCAGTGACGCTGCCATGCTGCATTTCTTCTTATGAGATAGACTGGCAGTGCTGGGGAGAAAAAGATAAGCATAGATGGATTAGAGAGATGCCTAAGCAGGACTACATTGTAAATATTGATAATCACAAATTTGGCGATCTTTTTATTGAAAATATGAACTACGATGAATTTTGGGATATGTTTTCTGAGTGGTATAGTCAAGGAAAGAGTTGCGCTAATTTAATCGGAATAAGAACGCAAGAGAGCCTTAACCGATACAGGGCAATACTAAACGACAGAAAAGAAACGAAAGACGGTTTAATGTGGACAAAGAAAAACACTGAGCACACATACAACTGCTATCCTATTTTCGATTGGAGAACCTCGGACGTATGGGCTTCAAATGCTAAGTTTGAGTGGCTTTACAATAAGCTCTACGATGTTTTTTATATGTCAGGTGTTCCAGTCGAAACAATGAGGGTGGCCAGCCCATTTATGAGCGAAGCAAAGGCTAGCTTAAACTTATATAGAGTTATTGACGGCCATACGTGGGCGAGGTTATGCGCAAGAGTGAGCGGGGCTAACTTCACAGCCACGTACGGAAAGCAGCTTAACTACAACAGCTTTTCTTTGCCAGATGGTCATACATGGAAATCTTTTGTGAAGTTTTTAATTGATACTTTGCCGGAGCAGTCATCAGCAAATTTTAAGCAGCGCTTTATCCAATCAATAAAATTCTGGGGTAGAGTGGGGCGCGGGTTAAACGAAGATATTATAAGCAATTTAAAATCTATAGGTATAAAGTTTCACTTAAATGGAGTCACTCCACATGGAAGAGGCAACTTAAGGCGAGTGATAATAAAGGTACCGCCTGATCACCTAGACGGCTTAAAAAGCAACGCCGGTAGCGTAACTAGCTGGAAAAGGTTCTGTATAACGATACTTAAAAATGATCATACATGTAAGTATCTAGGCTTGCAGCCAGCGAAGCACCAGCAAGAAAGGCAAAGATCAATACAAAAAAAATATAAATCATTAAATAAGAATGGGGCGAAAAATGAAAATAGTTAGATTGTCAGATTTAAGCAACGAAAAAATAGTAAGCTGCCCAAAAGGCGGGTTCATTAGCAACCGTATATTGACTAAGTCAGATAATATGGGTTACTCAATGACAAAAACTATAATCCCCCCTAAGGGCAAGCAGTTTTGGCATTACAAAGAGCATTTGGAGAGCTGTTATTGCATAAGTGGAAAAGGAATATTAACAAGCGAAAAAACAGGCGCAGAATTTATTATTGAGCCAGATGTAACTTATGTTCTTGATAAAAATGATCCTCATTATTTTGAAGCAGTAGAAGAGGTTGTTTTGATTTGCGTCTTTAACCCACCGCTACAGGGTGACGAGGTTCACGGTGAGGATGGCTCTTATATTGCAAGCGATAAGCTTTCGCCTGTCTATAACGTTAAAGCTGTTCATATTGATAGAATAAAATCTAACGATTATAACCCCAACTCTGTCGCCCCTCCTGAAATGGCATTGCTGGAAACCTCAATTTGGGAAGACGGATATACCCAGCCAGTAGTTACAGTCTACGATAAAGAAGAGGATTTCTACATCGTAGTCGATGGATTCCATAGATTTAGAACATTAAAAGAAAGTAAGCGCATAAGGGAGCGAGAGAAGGACATGCTTCCTGTTGTTGTTTTGAACAAAGATATGCACGATAGGATGGCATCAACCATTAGACATAACAGAGCTAGAGGCAGTCACAATATAGAGCTTATGAGCACGATAGTTTCAGAGTTAGTTGAAATGGGGAAGGGGGACAAGTGGATTTGCGATCATATTGGAATGAGTAAAGACGAGCTTTTACGTCTAAAGCAGATAACTGGAGTTGCCGCTCTTTTTCAGAATACTGACTTTAGTCAATCATGGGAAGCTGAACTTAATGAAAATTAAGAGAGTGTATAGGCATTATTTAGACTGGGAAGAAATGGATACCAAGATGTGGTCTAGCGTAAACAATAAAAAAAGTTACTTAAAAAAAGCAATAGTTTTTACTAGCGATCACGTGAAGTATGGCAGATTCATGATTCTTGTAGTTAAGAAGTGGCCGGTATCGTGCGAGAACTGGCTTACTGACTTTTCTTGCAATAGAAGAGCATGGATAGGCCACGCGGCGGTGGCAATGGCGATTAATTGCCCTGAAAGCATAACTAGAGAAGCATGGGGGCACTTAACAGATGAGCAACGGACATTGGCGAACAGAGAAGCTGATAGAGCAATCGCTTTTTGGGAAAAGCGCTACTCAAAAGATAAGCTCTTACAGAGAGATGTGGATAAACAGATGTTACTTTGATGATATTCCAGATAGCGCCCCAAAAAAGCTTGAGTCAACACTTAAGGTTCCTAGCTATAGAAAAATAGCTTTATGTATTTTAAAGAATGATCTTAATTTTAAAGAGCTTGGTTTCAGCCAAGAAAAGTCAAATTGGGCGCAAATTCTTCTTTCAGAAAAAAATGAGAAGGAAAGCAAGCAAATAAAATTAATATAAATGACGGGAATTTTATGAAAAAACAAGTAGCATTTAGGTTAGAAGAAAAACTTTTATCTAGATTAAAATCAAGAGCAAAAAAAGAAGGCAGAACGCAGACATGGTATGTGTCTACATCTTTAAATGATCACTTTGATAAAAAAGATAATAAAGAGGGGTCGGCCAATGAAGAAGGCTACAAAGATTGACTACGCCGGGTTGGACATTGAGATAGAGCTAGAAGCTGCTCAAAGCTACGTAGAGCATCGAATCAACAAAGGTAAGCCGTTGACACAAAGAGCATTCAATCAAGCCATGTGCATGGCATTAAGGGCGCATGAAGTAGGTATGTCCCCAACTGAGTTAATAGATTGGACTGTAAGCAAAGGGTGGGACGGTATAAACCTACCCTATGCAAAGAATGCTTTATCTCGAGAAACAATGGCAGAATTTGAGGCTACGGTATTGCCCAAGAATGTGTCACGGATTGATCGGACTCGCGATCAATCAATACCTAAAATGTTAACGGATACAGGGTGGATGAAGCAATGAAAACGATAGTTGGCATACAAAGCGCATACAGAGAGGCCATTGATAGCGCTTACGGCGAGAACATGACGATATCCGCATTGCTTGTTCGTGAAATGGTAGAAAGGCTCAGCGAGCTAGAAACAGCGGTTATTAATATGGAGTGCGCCCTTCGTACATGCAATAACGCCAGCGCTGGCGCTCTAGATTCATATAAGCATTTATAATTTTAGATCATGGAGTAAGTAATGAAAGATATAGTTTCGGAAAGATTAGGCGCAAATGTAGACGAAGCCTATTTTGAGTTTTTAGTAAATGGGTGCAATCCCATGTCTCAAGTTAAAATAGCTGAGAAGCTTGGCGTAACTCATCAAGCGGTTTCAAATATAATGAAAGCCATATTTAGAAAGTTGGAGCGAATACACGGATTAGAGCCGGTATCGCCCACTACTAGATCAATGGTGATGAAGCACAGTGACGGTATGAAAATTAATGTAGCGCTCAATTAAGGGCGTTATCCCCCTAACCTAATTAAATTCCAGTCCTATAGCTAATTGGGTTTAAATCAATCTGTGGGCCAGCTCCCGCCTGTACAGTGATTGCGCCGGT
>Ga0196889_1000362_pt1 | contig 13985 bp, 11 predicted proteins | sample VirMetDEL_Nov_12_FD_166415 | JGI IMG/M metagenome (GOLD analysis project Ga0196889, IMG submission 166415) | Aqueous microbial communities from the Delaware River and Bay under freshwater to marine salinity gradient to study organic matter... | ecosystem: Environmental > Aquatic > Marine >...
CTACTGCTGGTACAGACGAATTGCTGACTTCCATGAAGCTCATCAAGGGTTCTTTCGGTAACATCACAACTGGTTCTGCTGGCGATCACTCGATCCCTGTTGCTGCTCGTTTGCCTGGTGCTACTGCTCTGCCAACAGCTTACGCTTCGCCTGTCATGCTTATCAACCGTATGGGTCGTTTGCTCGACCAGCAGAACGTTGACAAAGATGGCCGTTGGATCGTAATTGACCCAGTCATGCTGGAAGTCCTGATGGACGAAGACTCCCGCTTCCTGAACGCTGACTTCGGTGATTCCGGTGCTCTGCGTAACGGTCTGGTCATGAACAAGTGGAACGGCTTCCGCGTGTATGTATCCAACAACCTTCCATCTGTTGGCGGTGGTGCTGCTACTACCGGTACTGATAACCAGAACACTGACTATGGTGTCATCGTTGCTGGTCATGACTCTGCTGTAGCTACTGCTGAGCAGATCAACAAGACTGAAACATACCGTGACCCAGACAGCTTTGCTGACATCGTTCGTGGTATGCACCTTTACGGTCGTAAGATTCTGCGTCCAGAAGGCCTGGTAACAGCTAAGTACAACTTGGCATAAGACAGTGGGTACCCTGGGTAACTAGGGTACCTCTTTCTGTTAGTCATATATCTTGAAAGGATTCTTAAATGGCTCTCTCAACTTCCCTGACGTCTAAGGCCTATATGGTCGAAAAGACGGTTAACCTTGGTACCGCTACTGGTACCGTTGTAGGCCCAGCCGTTGGCGCTGGTACTCTTGTTCTTGCTGCTGGTGTAGAAGTCATCACAGCAGTAGAAGATATCACTACATTCACTGTTGCTGTATCTGATGCTACAACTACCTTCATGGCTGCTACTAGCGTTGACGCTGCAGCTGCTGGTACAATGGTATTTGGTACACAGACACTTGGTATCTCTGCTGATGCAGATACTATCGACGCTGTAACAGTTATTGATGGTACAACTTCAGGTGCTACTGCACGTGTATGGGCTATCGTAGTAGACGTAAACGAGGCAACTCGTGACGCTGCTGAAGTAGTACGCGACGTACTTGCTTAATATACTTGGGGGCTGCTTAGGTGGCCCCCTAAACTCCTACCTGAGGTAAGTATGTCTAACTTTGTATCACTGATCAACCAACTGCTTGTCAGACTAAATGAAGTTACCCTTGATCCACAGGGGGACGGTTTTAGTGGTGTCCGTGGTGTCCAAGCTCTTGCTAAAGACGCCATTAACAGTTCTATCCAAACAATACTACAGAATGGCCAAGAGTGGCCTTTCCTAAAAATAACTACCTCTCAGACTTTGACTGCTGGACAGACTCTTTACAGTTTTCCTTCAGATTACTCTGACGCAGACTTTGATACATTCTTCCTTAAGAAGTCTGTAGGCCTTAATAACTCGGCGGCACCCCTCAGGTTAATTCCCTACGAAGACTACGTTCAAAACTATAGAGCATCAGACGATAATGGGCCCGTTGGTGGTAGAAGTGCACCTGAGATAGTCTTTAAAACGTATGATTCCGGTTTCGGTGTTACTCCCTCCCCTGACGAAGGGTACGAGGTTGAGTACACTTACTGGTCCCTCCCCAACGCTCTCACAGAGTTTAATGATGAATGTGTGATTCCAAGCGTCTATGACCACGTTGTTATTGACGGGGCTATGATGATTATGATGCGTTTCCGCTCTAATGAACAGAGTGCTGCAGTCCACCAACAAAACTTTGAAGCAAATATCCGTACAATGCGTAGGATTCTTTTAGATGAACCAGTACGTATTCGTTCAACAGTGATAAATCATAATGCCAGATAATATTAAGTCTTTCCTTGCCCCTTGCCAAGGTGGACTCATAAACAACCTTGACTATCTTACCCAGAGTTCTGCTGCTCCTGGTTCTGCGATTGCTATGATCAACTACGAACCCGCTCTTGAGGGTGGTTATCGTCGTATCTCAGGTTACGCCAATACCTACGGCACTGTTCCAGGGGAGACAGGGGCCCCTACCTTAGGTGCCGCTGTTTATGGTATCCTTAACAGTGGTATTTTTGCTTGTCGTAAACCAACAACAGGTAACAACTACTTTCATTATTGGGACACTGCTACAGAAGCATGGGTCTCCCCAACTACTGTGGGCTCCCCTACAATGGTCGGTGTTACGAAAGTACGTTTCGCTAAACTTAGTTGGAGTGTACCGAGGCTTGTTATGACTGACGGGGTTAACCCTGCTGCTACTTGGGATGGTACAACTTACGCTCAGATCACAAGTTCTCTTGCTCCGTCTGCGCCACGTTTCTGTGAAAACTTTGCTAACCACCTATTCCTTGCAGGTGACTCGACAGAACCTCAAAATGTCTACTTCTCAGCACCACTCAATGAGTCTGACTTTACCCCTGCAGCTGGTGCAGGTGTTATCAATGTGGGTTTTACGGTCGTAGCTATAAAGGCCTTTAGAGGTGAGCTCTTTATCTTTGGAACAAACAACATTAAACGCTTAACAGGCACAAGTATCGCAGACTTTACTGTTACAGACGTGACTAAAAACCTAGGCTGTATTTCTTCCGATGCTGTGGTAGAGTTTAATGGTGACTTGTTGTTTCTTAGTCCTGACGGTATTCGCCCTATCAGTGCAACGTCCCGTATTGGTGACATTGAGCTTGCTACGCTTTCTAAGCCTGTCCAAGCTATCTTTGAAGCCTACTCCCGTAATGAAGACTTAAGCTCAATTACACTGCTAGTCCTAAACCGTAAGTCTCAGTTCAGACTGTTCTTTTCACAAGCTGAAGCTTTGGGCCTTATTGGTTCTCTCCGTCGTTCAGGTGAGTCAGGTATGGGCTTCGAGTATTCTCAGCTTGTAGGCCTTGAAGTTTCTTGTGGAGACTCTGGGTACATTGGTGCTGAAGAGTTTGTTGTGCACGGTGATTCACTTGGTAAAGTTCATCGACAAGAAACTGGTCAGACTTTTGAGTCAAACCCTATCTTCTCACTATACCAAACACCGTACGTGTACATGGACGATCCAATCGTAAGAAAAGTGTACTACGACCTCAACACCTACATGAGGTCCGAGGGCCAGGTTAGTATTAACGTAGGTGTTAACTTTGATTATGGAAACAGTGATGCTCAAAAACCTACTGACTACGGATTAACAACAGAGGGTGCTGCAGCTAATTGGGGTTTGGCTACTTACGACACTACAGACATTTATGACGGTAACCCAAGTCCCGTTAGAAAGACTAACATACAAGGTTCTGGGGATTCTATCTCGATTACCTACGTTACTACAGAAGATCAACCGAGTCACACAATACAGTCTTACGTGATCTCATATTCTCTTGCCGACCGGAGGTAAATAACACATGGCTGGATATACCCGTCAATCTGCCGCAGACATTGTCCCCACCGCTGTTGTTCGTTCAGCTCCGGTTAACTCAGAGTACAACGCTATTCGTGATGCTTTTACTCAAGCGACAGGCCATAAACACGATGGCTCTACTGCTGAAGGGGCTTACGTACCGCTTATTGCGGATACGGATGCTAATAACAAAGTTGTTGTCGACAGTACAAATAACCGTCATGGGGTCTTTGTCGAAGTCGGTGGTACTCCTGTTGAACAACTTCGTATTCAAGATGGTGCGATTGTACCTGTTCTTGATAATGATATTGATCTAGGTACGACTACCCTCGAGTTTAAAAACCTTTACTTAGACGGGGTTGCTAAGGTAGACACCCTCACAGTCGATGAGAACGCCGCTGTGGTAGGTACTCTGGGTATAACTGGTACCACCACTGGAACTACGATTGTAGCTTCTACGGGCTTCTCTGGGCCTCTGACAGGCAGTGTAACCGGGAGTGTAACTGGTAACCTTACAGGTAACGTAACCGGTGACGTTACTTCAACCGGTGGTTCTAGTTTCACCGCTGCTACCCTTACTGGTGGTTCGATCAACAGCACGCCTATTGGCAACACCACTCCTTCTACTGTTGTAGGGACAAACATAACTGCGAATACTGGTTTTTCTGGGCCCCTTACAGGTAACGTAACGGGCAACGTGACAGGCAGTCTCACAGGTAGTGTAACTGGGGATGTTACGGGTAATCTTACGGGTAATGTTACCTCTGCAGGAACTTCTACTTTTAGTAACTTAACTGTTACTGGCACCCTTAACATGGACGCGGGCACTACGGGTACAATTACAAACCTTTCAACCCCAGTGAATGCAGGGGATGCAGCTACTAAGGTTTATGTAGACACTTCCATTAGTAGCTTAGTTGACTCTGCTCCAGCTGCTCTGGATACACTTAATGAACTTGCAGCAGCCTTGGGTGACGACGCTAACTTTGCTACAACTGTAACAAACGACATCGCAACTAAGCTAAGTCTGTCTGGTGGCACCATGTCAGGTGCTGTAGCTATGGGGTCAAACAAGATTACAGGTCTTGGGGCCCCTACCAACCCTGCAGACGCGACTACAAAGACCTACGTAGATACTCAGGACGCCCTTAAGCTAAGCTTGACAGGTGGAACGATGACTGGCGATATAGTCATGGGCTCCAGCAAGGTTACTTCAACTGCTACTCCTACAGCAGATGACGATCTTACCCGTAAGGCTTACGTAGACGGCATTCTTGGTTCTGCTACTGCTGCTGCTGATAGTGCCGCCGCTGCTTCTGTATCCGAAAGCAATGCAGCCGGTAGTGCTACTGCTGCCTCGAACTCTGCGAGCGCTGCTGCAACAAGTGAGACAAATGCCGCTGCCTCTTTTGACGCTTTTGATGACAGGTACCTTGGTGCAAAGACCTCTGCACCCACCCTTGACAACGACGGTGATGCCCTGCTTACAGGGGCTATTTACTGGGACACCACCGATAGCCAGCTTAAAGTTTACGATGGCAGTCTATGGCAACAAGCAGCCTTTAACGTAGCAGATGCAGTTATTTTATCTAACTGGACTATCACTGAATCTGGTGGTTCCTTGTATTTTGCAGTAGGTGGTACAAACTACATGAAGCTTGATGCTTCTGGTAACCTTCAAATCACAGGCACGATTGATACCGTGGCTACAATCAGCTAATAGTGGAGATAAACGAAGATGGCTATTAAAGTTTCAGGTACTACTGTAATTGATGGTAGTAGAAATATTGTCAATGTAGGTAACGTTGATGGTAGGGATATTTCAGTAGACGGCACAAAACTAGACGGTATCGAAGCAGGGGCTGATGTAACTGATGCTACTAATGTAGAAGCAGCAGGGGCTGTTATGGATGCCGATATTGGTGTCACAGTACAAGCTTACAGTGCTGTTCTAGCGGGGACTACAGCGTCCTTTACGACTGCTGATGAGACTAAGCTAGGCGGTATCGAAGCAGGGGCTGATGTCACTGATGCAGGTAACGTAGACCCACTAGTAGACACCCACCTGAACACTGGCACGGCTTCGTCTGGCGAGTTTCTGTCGTGGACTGGTAGTGACTATGATTGGACTACTGCGGGTGGTGCTTTTTCGGTTATCGGCACTAGAAACATTATTGCAATTTCCACACTAGCCAACCTTACAACTGGGAGAGACAATTTTGCGGCAGGTAGTGACACTTGTCGTGATTTAACCTCTGGTTCTTATAATATCGCCATTGGAGAATCAGCTCTGCGCCAAGGGGTGACAACGTTAGGTTCTTTGGGTATTGGATTTGAGGCAACCCGGTCAATTAAAGGTAATTACAATGTTGGCATCGGTTATCAAGCACTCGCTGGGGAGAGCGGCATTCTCAAGAACGCTAAAGATACTGTGGCAATCGGCTACAGGGCTGGTTACAAAGCCGATGAAGGGGAGGGTAATGTATTTGTAGGTCACATTGCTGGCTCTAACGTGGCAAGTGGGGATTATAATACTATCCTCGGCCCTTATGCTGGCACTAGCCTAACCTCAGGTTCCAACAACTTCATCGGAGGCTACCAAGCAGGCGCTAGCATCACCACAGGCTCCAACAACGTAGCCATTGGGAATAGTGCCCTTGATGCTGCTACTACGGGTGGTCAAAATATCGCCATTGGAGAAGGCGCTATGGGGCTTGGGGTGGTTACGGCTGCGAGTGGCTATAACGTGGCTATTGGGCGTCAAGCTGGGTATGACATAACTAGTGGAACCAATAACTCCCTTTACGGATATCGGTCTGGTCACAACCTTACCACAGGTTCCAACAACGTAGCCCTCGGCTATGCCTCCAACGACATTGGAACCACAAACTCCAACACAATTGTCATCGGTCACAGCGCCGACCCAACCTCCGCCACAGTCTCCAACGAGATTACGCTGGGGAATAGCAGTATCGCCACACTGCGCAGCCAAGTTACCACTATTACATCGCTGTCTGACGCACGGGACAAGACTGACATCCAGCCATTGAACGCTGGCCTTGAGTTTGTCGAAGCCCTGAACCCTGTGTCGTTCACTTGGAATATGCGTGATGGTGGCAAGGTAGGTGAAGCTGATACTGGCTTCATTGCTCAAGACCTGAAACAAGTACAAGAAGACCTTGGGGTTCACATCCCGCATCTTGTGTACGAAGCAGGTCCAGACCGCTTAGAAGCAGGTTATGGTAAACTACTTCCTATCTTAGTTCAAGCAATCAAAGACCTTTCTGAAAAAGTTGATGAGCTTGAAACACGCATTGTTGAAGGAAACTAATAATGGAAAATGAAGTAACACCGGAGCGTATCGCAAAGCACTACTCAGCAGCCCTAGACAGCGTTAACCTAGTTAATGACATTCTGGCCAACCCTGATAAGTATCTTGATGACCCGACTTGTCTAGACCGCAACCTTAACCACTTGGACATTATGCGCGCTGAGGAGTTTTGGACCACTGAGGAATTCACTGGCTGGGATAATGCTGTGGTAAACGGGCGGGCTGCTATGCCAGACTTACCCGGTCAGGCGTATCGTAACCGAAACACATAAAACTAAACAGGGCGTAGCGCTGCTATTGCTGCCGCTACTGTTGAGTAGGTAAAGATTAAGGACTTATACTAAAAAAGTTCTTGACAAAGTACCCGATTGCATGTATAATAAGACTTAAGGTATCTGGGGGTGCATATAGGTATGTATATAGGTAGTCATAAGGCTATAGAGGACAGTGTACTACTCTTAACTAAAGGGGAAGTACACTCACAGTACACTCTAAGTGAGATAGACTCCTATATACTATTACCTATTAAGTATAATAGGATTAGACTATACTACTTAGGTGATAAACCTATTGGGTTAGTCACCTGGTGCTGGTTACCTCCTGACAAGGCTAGACTCTTCTTAGAAGATAGGTACACCCCAACAGCTGAAGACTACATGTTAGACAACCCCGGTGGGGACTACCAACTGTGGGGTATCGAGTTTATAACTCCCTACGGACACGCAGCTAAGGTCATGAGGACACTGCGGAAAGAATATAAAGAACACTATGGAACCACCACTGAGGTCCACTTTCGTCGGTTCTACGATAGACAAAAGCTACACAGAAGGACTTTCTGATGATCTACAACCCTTTTATGCCGACTACTCGTTTTGACAGCTACATAGCCCGTTCTGCTCTTGCTGCCTTGGCTGCTTCTTTGCTTCAGTCGCAACCGAATGATAGTGCTCTAGCTGCTAAGAAGACTAAGGCTCTATCTGCTGAAGAAGAAGAAGCTGCACACCAGAAGGCACTTACTGAGGCTACCACTTACGCTGAGAAGAGAGCTTTAGAGGCCAGCCGTGCTGAGGCTGTCGCACGAGCAGGGGAGACTCCTGCTGATACAGAAGCTCGGTTAGCTTTTGAGGCTAGACAGGGGCAAGCTGCTCAGACAGCTGCCGGTGCTGCTAACATGATGACTGCATCAACTACTGATCCAGCTTCCCTAGCTCAAGGTGCTGATGTAGCAGCTATCGACGCTAGCGCACCAGGTACTACTTTAGCTGAAGATACTGGTTCAGTTGGGGCAGCACCTCAGATTACTGGCCCTGATGCTTTCGGTGCAGAAATGGTGGACCCCACCAAAGCAGCAGGTGCCGTAGATACTGAGATAAGTGGTCTAGAGGCTACCCAGGGTGCAGTCACACCTGACTCTACCGTTCAGGCTGCTACGACTGACCCTACAGAACTAGCCCAACTAGGTCTCGATGCCGCACAACTAGGTCAGTCTCAGGTTGTACAACCAGCTGCCGCCCGTGCCCTCGAGAGTGGTGAGCTCATCTCTGGTTCAGCTGTTGATATGGCTGCTGTGTCAGAAGCCTTGGACGTACAGGCTGCTCAGGCTAACCCATCTGCACAGGCTACTGTACGTGGCCAGATGTCAGAACTCATGCAGGACTTTGAGGGTACTGAACCACCTGCTTGGGCCGCTGGAGCCCTCCGTAACGCGACTGCTCAGATGGCAGCTCGTGGTCTTGGTGCTTCTAGTATGGCTGGTCAGGCTCTTATCCAAGCCGCTATGGAGTCAGCCCTGCCGATCGCTGCCGCAGATGCTGCAACCTTCGCTAAGTTCGAGTCACAAAACCTCTCCAACCGCCAGCAGACTGCTATGTTCGCCGCTGAGCAACGTGCTAACTTCCTTGGTATGAAGTTTACTCAGGATTTCCAGACTCGTGTAGCTAACGCTGCTAAGGTCAGTGACATCGCTAACATGAACTTCACTGCTGAGCAGCAAATAGCACTAGAGAATGCACGTATGGCTCAGTCAGTTGACTTGGCTAACCTAAACGCTGAGAGTGCTAAGGTACTCTCTGATGCAGCTGCGATGTCTAACATGGACATGGCCAACCTTAGCAACCGTCAACAGAGCCGTGTAATCAATGCTCAGTCCTTCCTAGCGATGGACATGAAGAACATGGACCTGGCTCAACAGACTGATTTGTTTAAGTCTCAGAAGAAGATTGATTCTATCTTCAGTGACCAAGCAGCTGATAACGCAGCTAAGCAGTTCAATGCTGCTAGTCAAAGCCAGACTGATCAGTTCTTTGCTAACATGGCTACAGAGGTTCAGAAGTTTAATGCTGGTATGGACTTGCAGACGACACAGTTCAATGCACAGAATGCTCTGATTATCGCACAGGCTAACGCACAGTGGCGTCAGAATACAGCTACGATTAACACAGCTGCACAGAACGAGGCTAACCGTCAAGAAGCTGCTACAGCTAATGCGATGACCCAGTCCACTCTCGATCAGGTTTGGCAGAGAGAGCGGGACATTATGGATCAGGCCTTTCGACAGGCTGAGACTGCTGAAGACAGGGCTTTGTCCGTGTTCCTAGCAGATAAGTCCTCTGATCTTCAGAAACTCTTAACAAAAATGAATGTAGATGCCTCTGCGGCTGCTTCCAAAGCTGCATCGGATGCTGCTGATAAACAAGCAAAAGGCTACATCCTTTCAAGACTTGTATTCGGGTAAAGGAACTAATAATATGAATAATAAACCAGCGTACACTGATGCCCTTGAGAAAGCCCGTAAGGCTGCTCTAGACCGCCGGTCTAAGTTTAGCACCCCTACTGCCGAGGAGACGAGAGAAGCCACTGTAGAGGGCCTTGTACGGCCTCGTGCACGTCCTGCAGAGTTAGAGATACCTGAGGCTAGCGGTGGTACAACCACAGGTGTCGGCCTAGCCCTGATGGAAGCAATGTACGGAGACAAGGAAGAGCCCAAGACTAGTGCACCTACTACTTCTCCTCGACCTAGTGCCCGCCAAGGTGACGATATCTACCAAGGTCTAGTCGATCGTGGGCTTCCTGAGCATGTCGCTCGGGGTTTTGTTATGAATATGCGTGATGAGTCTGGTCTAGACTCTAACATCAATGAGAGAGACCCCCTCGAAGAGGGTTCCCGTGGTGGCTTTGGTCTATACCAAGTTACTGGCCCACGTCGTGTCGCCTTTGAGGCGTTTGCTGAGAGCAGAGGCAAGGGCTACGGAGACAAGGACACACAGCTTGACTTCTTGATGCACGAGATGGCAACTACAGAGAAGCACAATGCTGCAGACATTATGCGGACCTCTACAGCGGGTGAGGCTGCTTCTGTGATCGTTAATAAGTTCCTACGTCCGGCAGAGGAACATCGGGCACGCCGGTCTGCTCGGTACCTGGCTCAGAGTAACTAAAGAGGAATAACAACAATGGCTATTATCCCAGGACAGTCTCTGACTGCAGAACCTAAGAACGCACCCTACGAGAACCCTCCGCAGATGACTGATCCAGCTGAGGCTACCTTCTTCCACCTTGAGCGCCTTGCTAAGCGTACAGACGACCTCCTTGACGCTATGGAACTAGGCCTGGACGTTGTCACACTCACCGAGGGAATCCTACGTGGTGCTGTGATGGAGGGTCGACACAGTGTTGACGTATCCTTGCTTATCGCACCCATTATCCACGAGTTCATTAAGACTGGTGCTGACAAGGCAGGTATTGACTACGACGAAGGTCTGCCTGACGATAGTGAAGATCGTAAGCGGGTTAAGTACCGTATCAATAGCCGAAAAGCTAGTAAGCTCCTTGAGAAGTACGGAAAGGAGACTGGTAAAGATACCGACCTCCTCGAAGATACAGCAAGTGAAGATACGATGGAAGCAGAAGAGATGATGATCGATGAGCCTATGGAGGCCCCTAGTGGCCTGATGGCACGTCCGTCTAAGAATGAGGGTACAGTATAATGTCGTTTTGGGCTGGTGTCGTACAGGGTGTCAAGGATATTGATGTCCTTAAAGAGAAAGAGGCTTTAGCTGAGGAGCGTAAGTCTACTCGTGATCAGGAAGTAGCGTACCGTGACCGTATGGACAAGTACCGTATGGAGCAAGACGAGATAGCTAGCCGGCGCTATGAGGCACAGCTGGCTGCGACCACAGAGCAGAATGAGTGGTCAAGAGCACAAGCTGAGGAAGCTCGGGTGTACCGAGAAGGCCGTGATGTAATAGGTGACGCGGTAACCGAGCGGGGGTGGAATGCCACAGTTGCCGAACGCGAGCAGGCTAGGGCTGACGCAGCTGCCGAACGCGAGCAGGCTAGGGCTGACGCAGCTGCCGAACGAGCTCTAAGGTTTAATATACAACTTCTTGAAGTGGGTGGTCCTAGTTTTGCTAAGCTTCTTGCTGGTCAGGGTGGTTCAGGTTCCGACCCTTCGGATATAAACTCTGGTCCAGTTCTACCGGTAGGCGTTATGTCAGAGGGTCTCCTCGGTCTCCAAAGAGAAGTAGAGGATGCAGGTGGACTAGAAGACATGCCAGCTGCTAGTCGTGAGTTCTTTGAAACAATGTACAGTGATCCAGCAGCTGCTACCGGTGTCTACTCTTTTCTAACAGCTCAGCGAAAAGAGGGAAACGACATTAACATCGAGGACCTGCCTACATACATCAATATCCTAGGTACTTCAGGTGGTACAGGGGCTGAAGAACGTCGTGCCCTAGCTGAACGTATTGGTTCAGGTAACGCAGATATGTCTGACAGCGGCCAGTTCTTGTCCGGTCTAGCTGCTCTGATGGCTTACGAACCAGTCAAAGTCGTTTGGGGTCAGAGTCGAGCTGTTGCTAGCCCCACTGCTCAGCGGGCCAACTATGAAGCTTGGCAGGAATCAACTCTTATCAATGCTAGGTTTACGTTGAACGCTATGCCAGCAGGAGCGGAGAAGACTGCACTAGCGCAGACCATAGCTAACGCAGGGACGAAAGGCAAGGATGGCGAAATTGTACGCAACGAAGCCTTTATTAATCTCTGGGACGTCTTCGGACGTGATGCTGCTGCTGAGCTTGGACTTGACCCAAGTAACACAAGACTCCTTAGTCCTTACTTTGCTCAATCAAGACCAGGTCAGCCAGAGACGCCAACACCCCAATCAACACCTGCAATGCCTGCGGACCCGACGACTACTGCACTGCCTGCGGAGTCGACGCCTACTGCAATACCTAGTGCAGCCCCCGCCGATGAGTCTATTCCTAGCTTTACTGTGCAAGAACTTGAGAGTATGACAGATGAAGAGATCGCTCAGCACCCTCGTATTATTGTTGACGGCAAGAAGTACGACACAGACACCTTGCTCTCTCCTCCTGCCCCAGTTGAAGAGACTTCAGTAGCACAGCCTCAGACAGGCACCGGGGTACCTGCTGACGACGCTTACATGTCCGAGGTGTATGGTGACAAGCAAGCGACACAAGAGTACATGGAGAGCGTTTACGGGGAAGCACCCCAAGAGACTGGCCCTACGACACTCGATGCCGTTCTAACCCCTTACATCGAGGCTAAGGGTGGTCCTCTGGAGCCTGAGGAAGAACTGGCTGTAGGTATTGAAGCTATCGTGGAGGGTTGGGTATCAGGAAGTCTTGATGACGCTGAACGAGACGATCTGATCCTGGAACTTCAAGATAGGTTCTCTATTGAAGAGGTTCAACAAGCGCTTCTACTTGCTATGAGTCCAGAGTAATAATAATAATAAAGTATCTGATCGGAGTAAGACATGGGTCAATTCGAAGACACATTTAAACCAGTAAACGTAGCAAGGAACAGGGGTCCCCTCGGAGACGAGGAGGACCTCATTGGTCAGTCTGTACCTACGAGTCCCCTAGCACCGACACCCCCTAGTCAACCTGAGGTTGAGGAGCCCTCTGTAGAGGAGCCTCCAAGTATCCTTTCTCGTCTACGCCCTGTAGAGGAAGAGGAGGAGGAGGAAACTTCAAGTATCCTTTCTCGTCTACGCCCTGTAGAGGAAGAGATTACCGAGGTGCCCGTCGAAGAGACTACTCCTATGGGTTCTTCGTCATCTCGCCTTGCTAACCGCCGTCGTAGGGCAGAAGAGAAGGTGGTACAAGACGAGGAGGAGGCTGCTTACATACACCGTATGATGCCTGAAGGTATTGAACCTGGCTCGTATTCACCTGATGACCTGTCGACTAACGATGACCTGTACAACGCTATCCTGCCCTACATGGAAGATCGTGTGGGTGTCGAACAGCTGCGTGGTAAGGACAAAGAAGATATCGTAGAGATGTACTTGAATAGGAGACGCTTTGCGGCTATGTCGGGTAACATCGTCTCGAATGTCAATGAGTACGACTACATTAACGATATTGAAGATGACCCAGAGAAACTAGAGAACGCTGGTAGGGCCTATGTAATCTACCAGAACATGGCAGGGATTACCTCCGACGAGTACAGCTGGGGTGAAGCCGGTTGGGCTGCTTTTGACGTTGTACGTGGTATCCTAGCAGACCCTATTACATACGTAAGCCTGGGCGTTGGTAAAGCAGCGTCAGGTGTAGCTGTAAAGTCTGGTACTCACGCGGTAGAGCGTCAGTTAACTCAGACGGTTATGCGTCAACTAGCTCAAGGGGTGCGTCCAGCAGCAGTCTTAAGGGGTTCCCAGGCTACTTCCCGTGCTGTTATAGCTAACGTAGCCGCACAACAAGCAGACAACTTAGCTGCATTCACGGCTCGTGCATCGACTAGTGTTGGTCAACGTCTACAGACAAGGGCTTTCTGGGCTGAGGTCGGAGCGACTATGGCCGTAGACACAGTAGCTGGTACAGGTGCTGAGTTGTTGTATCAAGGCACTCTGGTCGATACCGGTGTTCAAGACGAAGTAGATCGTAACTCGGTAGCTATGGTAGCTATCGGCACATTTGTTATGGGTCTTGGTGCAGGTGGTCTAGCTGCGTCCAGGGGTTTCACTGGTACTGCTCTTCCTAGCCAGACTGTACAGCAGGGTACTGGTCGGGAGACAGCTGAGTCTCTATCAAATTCCATTAAAGACTACTTCAGTAGTATTACAAAGGAAGTCGAAGCAGGGACTTCGTGGGCCAACAAGGTTCAGTCCGGCTCTGAACTCAGCGTACAAGATACTAACTTCTTCATTGACCTCTTGCAAGGTGTCTCTACTAAGAACGATGCAGGCGAGGAGGTCGTACATCTCCCAGGTCTCGTCCAGACAATGCAAGAGAATGGTTTCTTCTTTATCAGACGTGATG